>Ga0255360_1000142_pt1 | contig 20539 bp, 21 predicted proteins | sample GFST50metaG_FD_186004 | JGI IMG/M metagenome (GOLD analysis project Ga0255360, IMG submission 186004) | Peat soil microbial communities from Stordalen Mire, Sweden - G.F.S.T50 | ecosystem: Environmental > Terrestrial > Soil > Wetlands > Peat | place: Sweden: Norrbotten County, Stordalen Mire... | reverse complement strand
TTATTTCTTAAGCACCAACGCCTCTAAAGCACTAACAAGCTGATCTGGACAAGAAGTTCCTTTTCCGCCACAATCAATTCCTTTTAGACGATTAACAGCGTCTTCAACATCTAAACCTTCCACTAATCTGGAAATACCTTGGAGATTACCATTACATCCACCTACGAATGAAACATTAGTAACCTTATTATCTTTTACATCAAAGTTTATTATTCTCGAGCAAACGCCCTTTGTTTTATAAGAATACATATTAAGTACCACCTCTCATTTTACCATATAACTTACTATATCAAAATTTTATATAATGTCAATAAGACAATGGCATAATGTTGTTATTGTTCATATTATAATGTGGAGGGGAGGGAGGTAGTTTGAAAAATAATTTGTTTGTATGCAATACTTACTCTGATAGCATATCTATAATAGACTTAGATATGTTTAGAGAAGTAGGTAGAGTAAACTTAAATGATTTTCATTTAGATAGAATTGGACCTCGTGGTATATGCTTATATAAAAACAAATTATTAGTTGCAAACAATTACAGCAATTCAATTTCGATTATTGACATAAATAAGAGGGAAATCCAAAATGATTTTTTTATAGGTATGAGGTGCAATGATGTAAAGGTATGTGGTGACAAAGCTTTTGTTATATGTAGCGATTCAAATAAAATTATAAAATATAATATTGAAAAAGAGCAACTAGAAGAACAAATTCCATGTGGAGATATGCCCTATAGTATTGATTTATATAAACCAAAACAATTAATAATAACAGCAAATATGAATAATGATAGCATTACCATGGTAGACTACGATAAATATGAAAACATAAGGCAAATAAGAGTTGGAAACTATCCTACAAAAGCTCTATTTGGCATAGATGCAAATAATATTTTTATTTGTGAGAGTAATATAGGGTCAGATCAATGTGGGAGTATAAGTATACTATCTTCTAAGGATTTAAGGGTTTTATATAGAATTCCTGTTGGGAATACTCCTATTGATATGTGCATAGAACAAAACTTATGTTTTGTTACAAATTTTGGCGAAGGAACTGTGAGTGTTGTTGATTTAAATAAGTGCATAGAATTAGATAGAATTGAAATAGGCGGAATGCCTAAAGGCATATTGGCATATAAAGGGAATATATATGTTGGTGATAGTTATAATAACATACTATTTTCCATTGATTTATTGAAGAAAAATAAGAGAACTTTAAAAGTTGGGAGAGAGCCTAGTGGAATGCTACTCTCCTAATTATCCACTAATATGTTAATTATTTCGTTATATAATTCAGAAGAATTGTTTTTCCACCTGGTGCAAATATCTCTAGCTTGTTTATTTGATACAACATTTAATTTTAAATCAATTAAGGTAATACCTTTTTCTACAGCTTTTAAATTTACAGTGAAACTATTATTGTTCGCAATAGTATAGTCAGCAGTAAGATCTATTTGTTGTTTTATTGTATTAATGTTTTCTTCAATATATAAATCTACAATTTTTGTTTTGTCTTCAGATAATCTGTTCAAAAACATATCTAAGACTTTATGGCCTTTAGATGTAACAGTAAGCCTGTTTTTTCCACTTACTTCGGTGTATTCTATAAAACCTGCTGCAATAAGTTCTGATATATATTGTTGAAGCGTAAAATAATTTAAGAAATTATTCTTTAACACAATTTCTGTAATTTGATTTTTGGATACCGGCAGTTTAATTCGCTCTAATATATATAATAAAAGAAGTTTGTTTTCAGCTAGTTCTAAAGTATCATCAAACATCTTCTTTTCCCCCTTGTTATAAAAATTATAAGATATTAAAAAAATAATGCGTCAATATAGACTTATTATTTTTTTAATATCTTATACATTATATCATAAAAAAATATTTTAGGCATAGGCATCTTCAAAAAAATTGCAAATCAATAATAGCTATAAGATTGACTTGCTATTTTTGAAGATGCCTAAACAAATTAGTGTTTTAAAATCTATGCAGTACTAAATTTAGCTTTATCCTGAATATAAATAAAACAGGAAAAATTTAATGTTGGAGGCTAAATTAATGCACATTATTATAATAAAGCGGAGTTTAGTGAAAAAACTTATAATAGGAATAGCAGTAGCAGTAGCAGCAGTGTTAATACTTGCAATAACACTTTTAATAGTAGAGAAAACTGTAAAAAATACTTCTAATTATTCACAAAAATCAATACCAATTTACTCGGTTCAAACAAACGAAAAAAAAATTGCTATATCTTTTGATACAAGTTGGGGATATGACAATACTAAAAGAATTTTGGATGTATTGAAAAAGCAAAATGTTAATGCAACTTTTTTTGTAATTGGAAAATGGATAGAACAATATCCGCAAAATGGTAAACTTATTGTAAGTGAAGGAAATGAAATTGCCAATCATTCTGATAGTCATAAAGATTTTACAAAACTTACTAAAGAAGAAATCATAAGAGATGTAGAATCAGCAGATGCAAAAATAATGGGGGTAACAGGAATAAAAACCACTCTTTTTAGATTTCCAGAGGGAACTTACGATGATAGAACGGTGAAAATAGTTGAAAGCACAAATCATACATGTATTCAATGGGATGTAGATAGTATTGATTGGAGAAATGATGGACAGGACGTGGAATATAGTAGAGTAATGAAAAAAGCTAGAAATGGTTCCATAATTTTATTCCACAACTCTGGAAAATATACGCCTGAAACTTTAGATTTAATTATTACTAAACTTAAAAGTGAGGGGTATGTTTTTGTAAAAGTATCTGATTTAATTTACAAAGATAATTACATTATAGATGGGAACGGAATACAAATAAAGAAATAAGCTATTGAAATGTAAGCAAAGAGTATATATAATGGAAATACGTGGTAAAATAAAAAGTAATTATTTATATTTTATGTTAAAGACTATAATTAAGATAATGATTTATTTTAGAATTAGTTATAATTTTATAACATTAATAATATTTATAAGTATGTCTATAAAACTAATGGAGAGGGGATTTAAGATGGACAGTTTAATGTTAAATAATAAGCTTTATTTAGAGGGGAGAATATCTTCAAAGCTTAAATTTAGCCATGAAATGTATGGAGAAGGGTTTTATACATTTAACTTGGATGTTCAAAGATTAAGCGATACGAAAGACAAACTTTTTGTTACTGTATCCGAAAGGCTTATAAACGGTATGGACTTAAGTGAAGGAAAGGAGCTGATTGTTGAAGGTCAGCTAAGATCTTATAATAAATTTGTAGATGGAGGAAATAGATTAATATTAACTGTATTTGCAAGAAATATTGAACCACGAATAGAAAAGAGTAAAAATCCAAACCAAATATATTTAGATGGATTTATATGTAAAAAACCAATATATAGAACTACACCATTTGGGAGAGAAATAGCTGATATGCTTTTGGCAGTTAATAGAGCCTATAATAAGTCTGACTACATACCAACTATTGCCTGGGGAAGAAATTCAAGATTTTCCGAAACGCTTAAAGTTGGTGATAATATAAGAATATGGGGCAGATTGCAGAGTAGAGAATATCAAAAGAAAATTGCTGAGGATGAGGTTTTGAAGAAAATCGCTTATGAGGTTTCAATTTCTAAAATGGAAAAGGTAAATAAAGACGCAGAAAATGATATAATACATGTAGATGAAAACTTTAATGAAGAGGACTACAAAATGAGTCCTGTTAATAAAAGCGCCATGTAAATTAATACTAAAATTATTAAAACACCCCTTAATGTTACTTAAGGGGTTGAATTTATTATTTTCTTAAATCATCCATTAATTTTGTTTTGCCCTTTGTTTTATCATCAACATTTTTTATTATTACTGCTGGGGTACCGGCAACAACAACATTACTTGGTACATCTTGGACTACAACGGAACCTGCTGCAACAACAGAACCATTACCTACCTTAACGCCTTCTAAAATAACAGCATTGGCACCAATTAAAACATCATCGCCAATTTCACAAGGTGATTTACTTGGTGGTTCAAGAACACCAGCAACAACGGCGCCAGCACCAAGATGAACTCTCTTACCAATTTTTCCTCTTGCACCTACAACTGCATTCATGTCTATCATTGAACCTTCACCGATTTCAGCACCTATGTTTATTACAGCACCCATCATTATTACAGCATTTTTTGCTATGGAAACTTTGTCTCTTATGATGGCACCTGGCTCTATTCTGGCATCTGCAGCTGTAATGTCCAAAAGAGGAATAGCTGAATTTCTCCTGTCTTGTTCTAATCTAAATTTTTTAATTTTATCTTTATTATCAAGAATAAATTCTGACACTGCAGAACTCTCTCCAAAGAGTACATAAAAATTATGAGCACCGTAAATTTCTATGTTTTCATTTGAAACAGTAGCTAAATCACCATCAACATAAACTTTAACAGGTGTAGATTTCTTTGCTTCTTTGATATATCTTGCAATTTCGTATGGATCAGTTAAATCATAACTCATTTATAATTCCTCCTAAAGTACAATTGTGAATTTAATAATAAATTTTAAGCATTAAATAATAAGCTTTGTACAATTCATTATATTAAATTATTAAAGTAATTAAAAGAGAAAATTATATATGATATAGGTTAATTTGATAAAATTTATAAAATAATATATATTATTTTTATAGAATAAGTATATTGAGGTGAAATATATGGAAAATAATAAAATTTCTAGAAATGTACAGAGTATTGAACTGTCAGGTATCAGAAAATTTTATAATAAAGTTTCTAAAGTTCAAGGAGCAATTTCTCTTACACTAGGTCAACCTGATTTTTCAGTACCGTCAAAAGCTAGGCAAGCCATTATAGATGCTATAGATACGAGCAAAACAGGATATACTTCAAACGAAGGTATATTGGAGCTTAGATGTGAAATTAGTAAATTTTTAAAAAAACAAAAAATAAATTACAGTGCTGATGAAATATGTGTAACGGTTGGTGGAAGTGAAGGATTAATGGACGTATTTGCTACTTTTGTGAATAGTGGCGATAAGGTATTGATTCCTGAACCTGCATATCCAGCATATGAAAGCTGTATTAAGCTTATTGGTGGAAAAATAATAAATTATGGACTTAATGATGATTTTTCAATTGATTTTGAACAGTTTATAAATACCATTAGTAAGGAAAAACCAAAACTTTTAGTGCTGTCATATCCCTGTAATCCAACTGGAGCTGTCCTTAGTGAAGATGACAGAAATAAATTATATAAAATCATAAAAGAGGAAGACATAATAGTTATAACAGATGAAATGTATAGTTCGCTTTGTTTTGAGGATCAATATTACTCAATAGCTCAGTGTGAGGATATAAAAGATAAAGTTATTCTAGTCAGCGGATTTTCAAAAATGTTTTCCATGACTGGTCTTAGAATAGGCTATGTGTGTGCTCCAAAACAATATATAGATTCAATAGTAAAGGTTCATCAATATAACGTGTCTTGTGCACCTTCAATAGTACAATATGGAGCTCTTGAAGGTTTAAAAAGCTGTATGGATGATGTTCAATATATGAGGAACGAATTTATAAAGAGAAGAGATTATGCATATAAGAGACTTAAAAAAATTGGATTTGAAGTAAATTTACCCAAAGGAGCTTTTTATATATTTCCTTCGATTTTAAATTTTTCTACAAATAGTGAAGAGTTTTGTGACAGGTTGCTTAATAATGCAAAAGTTGCAGTTGTTCCAGGAAGTGCTTTTGGAAATTCAGGGGAGGGATATATGAGGATTTCTTACGCGTGTAGTATGGAGGTATTGGAAGAAGCATTAAATAGGATAGAAATAGAGTTAGGTAGATAAGACAATGATTCTTCTTTAATTTGGGAAATATACAAAAAATAGCTGTGTGAAAATATTTTCACACAGTTATTTTTTATACTAATTTTAGAATTTGTATAAAAAAATATGAATAAAAATCCATATAAAACTCATGAAATTAAACTAAGAGTAAAATGAGAGAAGTTACTGGAAAAATTAAAATTCGACATATCACAACTAAAAAAAATATATGCTAAAAATGATAAATTGATAAAAAAATATGTAATTTATAATAAATATTCACGGTAGAATGGCTTGAATGTTAAAAAAAACCACGTTGACAATGTGAAAATGGTATGATATTATTTTTACATTATAGTTGATTATATTGATGGAATAAGTCGTTTCTTGGATAAAAGTGGTACGTGTATACAAGCTTTATTGATGACATTTAATAAAATGTAAAAATGTTAAATTTCATAAATATAATCTTAACAGAAAAATAATTCAAATACCGGAGGGAAAAAAATGCTTAAGTATATTTTAAAAAGATTGGTTTCAAGTATTATTACAATTTGGTTTGTAATAACGGTAACATTTTTTTTAATGCACGCTATTCCAGGTGGACCGTTTACCTCGGATAGAAAATTACCGCCAGCTGTGGAACAAAATTTAGATGCAAAATACGGTTTAAATAAACCTTTAGTGGTTCAATATGAAACATATTTAGTAAACTTAGTACATGGAGATCTAGGAGACTCTATGACCACTATAGGGCTTACGGTTAATCAAGTAATATCACAATCATTTCCATATTCGTTAAGTGTGGGGGTATGTGCTATTTTATTTTCACTTTTAATTGGACTAATTTTGGGAATAATTGCAGCACTTCAACAAGGTAAATTTTTGGATAATTTTTGTATGATAATATCTACTCTTGGTGTAGCTGTTCCAAGTATGATATTAGCGCCTGTTTTAATATATGTTTTTGCAGTTAAGTTAGGTGTTCTTCCAGCGGTTGGATTAGACACGCCTTCAAATTATATAATGCCAGCAATTGCACTTGGATCATATTATATGGCATTTATTGCAAGACTTGTACGTTCTAGTCTTGTGGAGGTTGTAAGGCAGGATTACATCAGAGTAGCAAGGGCAAAGGGACTATCAAAGAGTAAAATTGTTTTAAAGCATGCACTTAGGAATTCACTAATTCCTTTGATAACATATCTTGGACCAATAACAGCAGGGGTACTTACTGGAAGTTTTGTAATTGAAACTGTATTTGGAATTCCGGGAATTGGAAGAGAGTTTGTACAAAGTATATCTAATAGAGACTATACAACTATATTAGGTGTTACAGTATTTTTCTGTACGTTTCTAATAGCAGCAAATTTTATAGTGGACTTACTATATGTTGTTGTTGATCCAAGAATTAAGCTAGATAATTAGGAGGAAGACTGAGATGCAATTTTCTAAAGATATGTTTGAATTTGTACCTAAAGAAGAAAAGAATACTAATAAAGTAGTTAGACCGAGTTTAAGTTATTGGCAGGATGTATGGATAAGAATTAGAAAGAACAAACTTGCTATGGGTGGGTTAATTTTTATAATTGTAATTACTCTAGCAGCAATATTTGGGCCGATGCTATCAAAATATAACTATACAGCTCAAGATTTATCAATGGCTGACATGGGACCTAGTTCAGCACATTGGTTTGGAACAGATAAGTTTGGTAGAGACTTATTTGTAAGAGTATTGGTAGGAGCAAGGATATCACTTACAATAGGATTTGTTGCAAGTGCATTAAGTATTTTTATTGGAGTATTATACGGAGGTATATCAGGGTATTGCGGAGGAACTGTTGATAATATCATGATGAGAATTGTCGAAGCTATATATGCTATACCAATGACAATCTACGTTATATTAATAATGATTGTTTTAAAACCTGGTTTAGAGAGCATAATAATAGCACTTACAATTTCATTTTGGATAACTATGGCAAGAATTGTTAGAGGACAGATTATGTCACTAAAAGAGCAGGAATTTGTTCTTGCGGCAAAGACAATAGGTGCCTCACCTTTAAGAATAATTTTAAAACATCTTATACCAAATTGTATGGGACAAATTATTGTTACACTTACGCTTTCGGTTCCAGATGCAATATTCCAGGAAGCATTTTTAAGTTTTATTGGTCTTGGAATTTCACCACCACTTGCATCATGGGGAAGTTTAGCATCTGATGCCTTAGGAGGATTTCAATTGTATCCGTATCAATTATTGTTTCCAGCTCTAGCAATTTGTTTTACAATGCTTGCATTTAACTTATTAGGTGATGGACTAACATATGCACTAGATCCAAAAATGAGAAAATAGGAGGACTATTATGGAAAAACTACTCCAAATTAATAATATACACACATCGTTTCATACACATGTTGGAGAAGTAAAAGCTGTACGAGGCGTTACAATAGATTTATATAAAGGTGAAGCAATAGGAATTGTTGGTGAATCAGGAAGTGGAAAAAGTATCACAATGATGACACTTATGCGTTTACTTGATAATAATGGTGAAATAAAAGAAGGTGAAATTCTTTTCGAGGGAAAAGACTTAGCTAAGCTTTCTGAAAAAGACATGGAAAAAATCAGAGGAAATGATATAGGAATGATATTTCAAGATCCTATGACTTCATTAAATCCAGTACTTACAGTTGGAGATCAACTTAGTGAACCTCTAATTAAGCACATGAACATGAATAAAAGTGAAGCAAGAAAAAAGGTTATTGAAATGCTAGAGTTAGTTGGCATACCTAGTCCGGAAAAGAGAATAAAACAGTACCCACATGAATTTTCTGGCGGAATGAGACAAAGGGTTATGATAGCTATGGCTCTTATTTGTGAGCCTAAGTTACTAATTGCAGATGAACCAACAACTGCACTAGATGTTACAATTCAAGCACAAATATTGGAGCTTATGAAAGAGCTTAAAGAAAAATTGGGTATGTCAATTATACTTATAACTCATGATTTAGGTGTAGTGGCAGACGTATGTACAAGAATAAATGTTATGTATGGTGGAATTGTAGTTGAAAGTGGAACTTCAAGAGATATTTTTTATAATCCAAAGCATCCGTATACATGGGGACTTTTAAGAAGTATTCCAAATCCCAAATTAGATACAAAGGAAAGACTTAAACCAATTGAAGGGACACCACCAGATTTATTAAAACCTCCAGCAGGCTGTCCATTTGCTGATAGATGTGATTACACTATGAAAATATGCTTAGAAAATAAGCCTGAAAATTATGAAATCAGTGCTGGACATAAGTCTGCTTGCTGGCTTAATCATCCTGATGCACCTAAAGTTGAACATGATGATATAAGGAGGGATAATTAATGGAAAAAAAGGATACACTAATTGAGGTAAAAAATCTCTCTAAGTTCTTTAATATCAATAAAGGAATTTTTTCTAAGACTCAAAGTTATGTAAAAGCGGTAGATGATGTTTCTTTTAGTATAAAAAAAGGTGAAACATTAGGTCTGGTTGGAGAATCTGGATGTGGTAAAACTACAACTGGTAGAACTGTACTTAAGCTTTATGAACCTACAACTGGTGAAATTATATATGACGGAAAAGATATAGCAAAGCTTAATGCTAAAGAAATGCTTCCATATAGAAGGAAGATGCAAATGATATTTCAAGATCCATATGCGTCCTTAAATGCAAGGATGACAGTTGGAGATATAATATCTGAACCAATTGAAATTCATAAACTTATGAATAAAATTGAAAGTCATGAAAGAGTTCAGTATTTATTGAACAGAGTAGGGTTAAATCCAGACCATGCAAGTAGGTATCCCCATGAATTTTCAGGTGGACAGAGACAGAGAATTGGTATTGCAAGGGCACTTGCAGTACAACCAGAGTTTATTGTTTGTGATGAACCAATCTCGGCTCTTGACGTATCAATTCAAGCTCAAGTTGTAAATATGCTTGAAGATTTACAAGAGGATTTAGGTCTTACTTATTTGTTTATAGCTCATGATTTGTCAATGGTTAAGCATATATCAAAAAAAATTGGTGTTATGTATTTAGGGAAATTAGTTGAAATAGCAGAAAGTAATGAACTTTATAAAAACCCATTACATCCATATACTAAAGCTCTTCTTTCAGCTATACCAGTGCCAGATCCAGATATGGCAGCAGAAAATAAGAGAATTATGCTTGAAGGTGAGATACCATCACCTATAGATCCACCACCAGGCTGTAGATTTAGAGGAAGATGTAGATATGCTAAGCCGATATGTGGGGAGGCTCAGCCAGAACTTAAGGATATGGGTGGAGAGCATATGGTTGCATGTCATTTATATTAATTAGCTAATTGATGAGACTGTCTTAAAATAATTAAAGTGCATTTTATTGAGTTTTTGAGACAGTTTCATTAAAAATATTATATATATATATATAAATAAAAGGGGGTCTATTAATGTTAAGAAACAAAAAATCAAAAATGTTGTCTATTGCTATAGCTACTTTGTTGTTTGGTTCACTATTAAGTGGATGTGGAAGTAGTAGCACTACAACAAAAACTGCAGATCAAACTATAAGGTATAATTTGGGTGCAAATCCAGCTACTATTGATCCAGGACTAAATAGTTCTGTGGAGGGTGCCGATGTAATTGCAAACGCTTTTGAAGGTCTTACGGATGTTGATGCTAATAATAAACCTCATGCTGGTGTAGCAACAAGCTGGACTGTATCAGCTGACGGAAAGCACTATGTATTCCATTTAAGAAAAAATGCTAAATGGTCAGATGGTAAACCAGTAACTGCACATGACTTTGAATATGCTTGGAAGAGAGCACTAGCACCAGAAACTGCATCAGACTATGCATACCAACTTTATTATTTAAAAAATGGTCAAGGATATAATGAAAGTACATTACCAGCTAGTCAAAAAACTCCTGGTGTAGCACCAGCTACAGCTGATCAAGTTGGAGTAAAGGCTATTGATGATTACACACTTGATGTAGAGCTTGAAAACCCAACACCATACTTCTTGTCACTTTTGGCTTTTCAAACTTATATGCCAGTAAGAAAAGATGTTATAGATGCACATCCGAAGGATTGGGCTATAAATGGATCAACTTATATTTCTGATGGTGCTTTCATGATGAAAGATTGGAAACAAAAGGATAAATTAGAATTTGTAAAAAATCCATATTATTGGAATAAATCAGCTATAAAGCTTAATAACTTGACTTTTACAGTTTTAGACGATGAAAATAGTTATATGTCAGCATACGAGTCAGGTCAGGTTGATATGATTGATGCACCGCCAACAGAACAAATTCCTTCACTTTTAAAACAAGGAAAGGCTAAATCTTACCCTAACATTGGAACATATTACTATAGCTTTAACTTAGATCCAAAAGCTAACCTTGATCCTAAGGTAGCAAAGGCAATGGATAATGTTAACGTAAGACAGGCAATTTCATTAGCAATTGACAGAACAGCTTTAGTTAAAGACGTAACGAAAGCAGGTCAAACTCCATCAACTAGTTTTGTACCTGGTGGTATAATTGGACCAGATGGAAAAGATTTTAAAAAGAAAAACTATTTCAGTGCTACAGGAGATGTTGCAAAAGCTAAACAATTGTTAGCAGCAGCTGGATATCCAAATGGTAATAATTTCCCAACCATTGAGTTAATATACAACACTGGTGAAGCACATCAAAGTATTGCTGAAGCAATTCAAGCTATGCTTAAGGCAAATTTGAATATAAACATTACAATTAGAAGTGTTGAAAGAAAAGTTCAACTTGATGAAACAAGTAAGCATACATACTCTGGTTTGGCTAGAAATGGTTGGAGTGCAGATTATGCAGATCCAATGACATTCTTAGATATGTGGGTTACTAATGGTGGAAACAATGTAACTGGCTATAGCAATCCAGCTTATGATAAGCTTATAGAAGAAGCTAAATCTGAAAATAATCCTACAAAGAGATTTGCAGAAATGCATCAAGCAGAAGATATATTAATGACTGATATGCCAGTTATACCATTGTACGAATACAACGTTATTTGTTGTATGAAAGATTATGTTAAAGGCGTTTACAGAACACCTATGGATGTTGTATACTTTACAAATGCATACGTACAGAAGTAAGCAATAAAAAGAGACCTTAAGGGGTCTCTTTTTTTACTTAGTAGTTAGAAATTGCTAGGAATAGTTAAGTTGAAAATTGAGAGTGGAAAGTTGAAAGTTAAGGATGTTTTTCTTCACTATGTTCAGAAAAACTAAAAATTATTGAAGATTCCTTAATTATAGATTTTTCGTAGTGTAACGGAGAAAAATCCACAATAACTTTCAATTTTCAACTTTCAACTAAAAAATGCCTCGCAATTTCTCTCTACTATGACTAACCCCTTACCGAACTAAAGGTTAAGTACATCGTCCATATTATACAATCCAGCTTTTTGTTTTGCCATAAATAAACAAGCCTTTAATGCACCAACAGCAAAAACCTCTCTAGAAAGTGCCGTATGTTTAAGTTCTATAACTTCACCTTCACCAGCAAAAATTATTTCATGTTCACCAACAATACTGCCGCCTCTTATGGCATGAACACCAATTTCAGAATGTTCTCTTTTATGATTACCATTTCTTCCATGAACATAGTTTGTGTTCTCTTTTATAGCTTCCTTTATTGTATCGCCAAGAAGAAGTGCAGTTCCACTTGGAGCATCAACTTTTTGATTATGGTGCCTTTCTATAATTTCAATATCAAAATCTTCATAAAGTAGGGAGCTTATGTTTTTTAATAAGTTATTAATAACATTAATTCCTATTGACATATTTGCTGAGCGGAATATTGCATTTTGCTCACTAAAAAGTCTGATTTTTTCAATTTGTTCTTCTGAATAGCCCGTAGTACACAGAACAACAGGAACTTTTTTTGAACTAGCAAACTCTAATATTCCATCTAAAGAGTCTGGTCTTGAGAAATCTAAAATAACATCTACAGGTAGATTACAGTCATCTATACTTTTAAAAATAGGGAATTTTAAAGAAGTATCTTCTTTTCTGTCCACGCCAGCTGTTATTTCTAGTGTATCTAATTTTTCTGAACATGCTAAAATTACTTTACCCATTTTTCCGGAACATCCAACTAATAAAACTTTAATCATAATATTATTCCTCCTTTAGTACATAACCATAGTCAACAAGTGCTGACTTTAAAATTTGAAGATTTTTTTCTTCCATATCATAAAGTGGAAGTCTTAATGGACCAACTTTGAACCCAAGTAAATTCATTGCAGTTTTCAGTGGAATAGGATTTGTTTCTATAAATAAAGCATTTGTAACTGAAAAAGTATTTAACTGAATATCTAAAGCTTTTTTCACGTCACCATTAAGGTAGGAAATTGCCATTTCATGAACTTCGCTTGGCATTATATTAGCCAAAACGGATATGACTCCCTTACCACCAATAGAAAGAATAGGTACAATCTGATCATCATTCCCAGAGTAAATATCAAATCTAGCTTTGCAAAGTGCTTTCATCTTTAAAATTTGACTTAAATTTCCACTAGCTTCTTTTATAGCTACTATGTTTTTAAGAGGACTAAGAGCTAATAGTGTTTCAGGATTTATATTCATACCTGTTCTACCTGGCACGTTATAAAGCACAATTGGAACAGTAAGTTCATCATTTATTGCTTTGAAATGCTGTATTAAACCCTTTTGTGTAGTTTTATTATAGTAAGGAGTTATTATTAAAACGCCATCTACCCCTATAGTTTCAGCCCATTTACTCATTTCAATACTAGCTGCTGTATTATTGTTTCCTGTACCAGCTATAACTGGAATCCTTTTATTAACCGTTTCTACTGTGAATTTAATTGTGTCCTTTTTCTCCTCAGTAGTCATAGTAGAAGCTTCACCAGTAGTTCCACATATTACTATTGCATCTGTATTTTTCTTTATATGCCACTCAATTAATTCACCAAGCTTTTTGAAATCAACACCAGAATTCGTGAAAGGTGTTATAATTGCTACTGCACTTCCTGTAAAAATACTCATATAGACCTCCCTTTGAAAAAAATCACTTACATTTTATTATATTACTTTAGTTTATAAAAGTGTATAGTTTTTAGACATTAAAGACATGAAAATGCAAGTTTTTTCACAGGCACTATTTTTAAAAAAATGCCTTAAGATGTTTAATTATATATGAAATTTACATGAAAACCAATAGGAATTGTAAATTATTAAAATATATTACTAAATTATTAGCTTACACATAAATAAACAATAAAAAAAGTATTAAAACGTTAAAAAACAGAAGGTATATTTTGAAAATCGTTAAAAACAATGGAAAAATTGTACTTAATGGTCAAATCAATAATTGACACTGTTTTATTATTTATGATAACATGAGAAAAAATGAATTTGGTATGAAATACCTGAATTGGCTTTAGAAATTACAAAAAACATTTGCATTAGTTATTAAAAAAATATTTATTTTAATAAAATAAGTAATAATTATTAAGGCTAATTAAATATTATATTATAAAAGTATTTAATTTTAATAATATAAATTTGAACACATTTTGTAAAAAACATATTTTTAGTGCGGGTAATTAAGAATTTTTCTATTTTAGCTAATACAGTTATATGCATACTAATACTCTAGTTTTTACATTTTATAATAAATTTTTAAGGGGGAAAATCAATGAAAAATAAAAAAATAGTTGCTACTTTAGCTGGCGTGATGGCACTTACATTTGCACTTACAGCATGTGGGGCACAAGGAGGTTCAAGTGCGGCTAAAAGTGTAAATTTATCCACTTCACTTGTATCACTTACAAAAGCAACTGATGTAAGCAAAAATCCTAGCGAGGCAATAAACAGAAAAGACACAATTATAATAGGAACTCAGGATGTTGAAGGTAAATTTAATTTATTTTATACGGTTTCAACTTATGAACAGTATATTTCAGAAACACTATTTGATGAATTATTAGAGACTGATGGAAAAGGTAATCCTATTAAAGGTTTAGCAGATAGCTACACAGTTTCGCCTGATGGCTTAAAGTACACATACAAAATAAAAGATGGCGTGAAATTTAGTGATGGAACACCACTTACTGCTAATGATGTAGCCTTTACTTTTGACTTTTTAGCAGATCCTCATTATCAAGATGATGGACAAATAGATATATCAACTTATGGAATAAAAGGCTATAGTGATTATAGTACAGCAAAAGCAGATACTTTTAAGGGCGTTAAGGTAATTGATGATAAAACTATTGAATTTGATTTAGATGCTCCAAATTCTTCAGCATTGCTTGAGATTGGTCAAACTCCAATACTATCAAAAGCATATTATGGTAAAGACTATAAAGTTGGTAATCCAAAGCCAGTAGAAGATTTATTAAATAGTAAACCATTTGGTTCTGGACAATACAAATTTGTTGCATATAAACCAGGTCAAGAAGTTGATCTTGTAGCAAATGAATCTTACTTTAAAGGAGCACCAAAGGTTAAAAATTTGATATTCAAGGTAAATGATGAAACAACTGTAGATCAGGAACTTGGAGCTGGAAATACTGATATAGATATGCAAGCAGCAGAGCCAGAACATGTAAGTCAATTTGACTATGCAGGATTTTTGAATGTATATACGTTCCCAACAGGAACTTCTTTTGGTGATATTGAGTTTAATACAAAAGATCCAGTGCTTTCTGACAAAACAGTTCGTAAAGCTATAGCATATGGTTTAGACAGAAAACAAATTGTAGAAAGTGTTTATAAACAATATGCTCAAGTTATTAATGTTCCAGTTTCTAAAGCATCTTGGGCATCAATGGACACTGGAATAACAGATTATACTTATAATAAAGATAAAGCTAATAAATTATTAGATGAAGCAGGTTGGAAAAAAGGTGCAGATGGCATAAGGGCAAAAAACGGAGTGAAATTGGAAATACACTTCTTGGCTTCAACGCCTAATAGCGTAAATGATGCACTGATTCCAATAGCAAAGAAAAATTTTCAAGATTTAGGAATTAACTTTATTGCAGATCAAATGGAATTTAAATCAGTAGCCGATAAGGTGAGAAAACATGACTACCAAATGTCCTTTATGGGTGCTGGTCAAACTGTGGATCCTACATCAGATTTAGCACAAACTTTTAAGACAGGAGCAATTGCTAATGACTTTCAATATTCAAATACTAAGGTTGATAGCGATATAGCACAAGCTTACAAAGAAACAGATCAAACTAAGAGAAAAGCTATATTAGCAAATGCTTATAAAATTTTAAATGACGATCTTCCATCATTGCCATTATATCAAAGAGAAGATGTTTGGGGTATAAATGCTAGAATTTCAGGTGTTGAACCAGCACCTTATAGAGATTTATTTATGGATTTATATAAAGCAACAATAAAATAATTATTCAACATTTGCCTAATGTATTAGCATTAGGCAAATGTTGTTAAAAACAGGAGGAATATATGCGACAATATATACTTAGAAGATTACTTCAGATGATTCCTATATTAATTGGAACATCAATATTAATATTTATGATATTTAATCTAGCTCCTGGCGATTTTGTATCTGGTGGAGGTGGGCATAGAACAGCTGCCATGGAAGCACAAATTAGACATGCAAAACATTTAGACGAACCAGAAATCATTCAGTATGCTCGCTGGGCTTCACAAGCTATTAGAGGAAATTTAGGTGATTCGTTCAATTATAATAAACCTGTAGTTACCGTAATTAATACTTATATATGGAACTCGTTTATTTTAGCACTTTCTGCCTTTATAGTCTCTTTGCTTATTGCCATACCTATGGGAGTGGTATCTGCGGTGAAGCAACATTCGTTTACTGACTCAGCCTTTAATTTAATTGCATTGGTAGGGATATCTGTACCTACATTTTTCATATCATTGCTTTTTATAAAATGGTTTGCAGTGGATTTGAAGCTATTTCCTATTTCAGGTATGACGGAGGCAGGAAGTACTACTACTGGTTTGGCAAGAGTTGTAGAAGTGGCATATCATATGTTCTTACCATTTTTAGTTTTAACTATTAGTCAACTAGCTTATACTATGAAATTTGTAAAAGCTAGTATGTTAGAAGTTATAAAACAAGATTATATAAGAACTGCTAGAGCAAAGGGATTAAAGGAAAAGGTGGTAATTTACAAGCATGCATTAAGAAATGCAATGATTCCTGTTATTACCTTAATAGGATTAAGTATTCCGATGCTATTTACTGGAGCTATGATAACAGAAAAGATTTTCTCTTGGCCAGGTATTGGGTACATTACTTACACAGCCGTATTTGTAAGAGATTATCCGCTACTAATGGGAGATACAATGCTTGTTGCAGTGCTTACACTTATTGGAAATCTAATGGCGGATGTATCATATGCATTAGTTGACCCAAGAATTAGACTTAAGTAGGAGGATACAATATGGAAAGTAATATTGATATCAATAAGAAGGAGAATAAAGAAAAAATTTTATCTCCAGGTAGAATATTTTGGAATAAGTTAAAAAAAAATAGAACGAGTAAAATAGGATTTTTTATATTGTTATTTATGGTGCTATTCACAGTAGTTGGACCATTTTTGTCACCATATAAAAGTGACACCATGGATTATACAAGTGCATATTATGGACCTTGTTTACAGCATTTATTTGGTACAGATAGCCTAGGGAGAGATATTTTTACCAGAATGATGTATGCAGGTAGAATTTCTTTATCCGTTGGTATTTTTTCTGTAGTAGTTGAAGTAATAGTTGGTGGAAGCATTGGAATTATAGCAGGTTTCTATGGTGGAGTGGTTGATAGTATATTGATGAGGTTAGTGGATATTTTTCTATGCATTCCAGTTCTTCCTATTTTAATAACTGGTGGAGTAATAATGTCTGACTTAAAGATATCACCAAGCTTAAGACCTATATACCTAATGTTTATGATTGGGTTATTGAGTTGGGCTGGTCTTTGTCGTTTAGTGAGAGGACAGATCTTATCTATAAGAGGACTAGAATATATGCAAGCTACAGAAGCTTTAGGACTTTCAGATAGGAGGAGAATGTTCAAACATATGCTTCCTAATGTTGTTCATGCAATAATAGTACAATCAACCTTAGATGTTGGTGGTGCTATAATCACAGAATCTGTATTAAGCTTTTTAGGAATGGGTGTTGTACCTCCAACTCCGTCTTGGGGACAAATGATAGATGTAGTATCAGATATGTATAATATGCAGCATTACCCATGGCTTTGGATTATTCCTGGAGTTTTCATATTACTAACGGTTGTATCAATAAACTTGTTTGGTGATGGATTGAGGGAAGCACTAGATCCAAAGTTAACAAGATAGGAGGAAAATGATGGCAAAGGATTTAGTAGAATTTAAAAATGTTAAAACATATTTTAATACTGAAAAGGGAGTCGTAAAGGCTGTAAATGATGTAAGTTTCAAGATAAAAGAAGGGGAAACCGTATGTGTAGTTGGTGAATCAGGTTGTGGTAAAAGTGTTACGGCAATGTCTCTTCTAAGGTTAATTCCAAATCCTCCTGGAGAAATAGTTGGTGGAGAAATATATTTTGAAGGCGTAAATTTACTAGAATTAAAAGAAAATGATATGAACAAAATTAGGGGGAACAAAATATCTGTTATATTTCAGGAACCTATGACTTCCCTTAACCCAGTATATACAGTAGGATATCAAATTAGAGAATCATTAATACTTCATAGAAAGCTTTCTAAAGAAGAAGCAAATAAAGTTGCAATAGATATGATTAACTTGGTAGGTATACCAAGAGCTGATAAAATAGTTGATTCTTACCCTCATGAATTAAGTGGTGGAATGAGGCAAAGAATAATGATTGCAATGGCATTATCCTGTACTCCAAAACTCTTGATTGCAGACGAGCCAACTACAGCACTTGATGTAACAATTCAAGCTCAAATTTTAGATTTAATGAGAGATTTAAAAGAAAAGCTAAATATGGCAATGATGCTTATTACACATGATTTAGGTGTAGTAGCAGAAATGGCAGATTATGTTGTAGTTATGTATGCAGGGAAAGTTATAGAAGAGGCACCGGTAATAGAGCTATTTAAGAATCCTATGCATCCGTATACAATTGGACTTTTAAAATCTAAACCAACTTTAACTGAAGATTTAGATAGGTTATATTCTATTCCGGGACAAGTTCCTAATCCAATAGGAATGCCTGAAAATTGTTACTTTTGTCAGAGATGTGAGAAAGCAGTAGATCAGTGCAAAGGAGAACAGCCACAGCTTAAAGATATAGGAAACGGACATAAAGTTGCATGCTGGTTATATGAGTGATAGATCATATTTGAAATTTGAGGAGAGAAAGCAATGGAAGAGAGCATTTTAAAAGTAGAGAATTTGAAGAAATATTTTCCTATAACAGCAGGTGTATTTCAAAAAACTGTTGGTAATGTGAAAGCAGTTGATGGTGTTTCCTTTGAGTTAAAACGAGGTGAAACATTAGGACTAGTTGGTGAATCGGGTTGTGGAAAAAGTACAACCGGTAGAACTGTGCTTAGATTAGATTCTAAAACAGAAGGTAACGTTATTTTTAAAGGAAAAGATATTTTTAACTTAAAGAAGAAAGAACTGAGATCGCTAAGACCCAAAATGCAGATTATTTTCCAAGATCCATACAGTTCTCTTAACCCCAAAATGACTGTTGGTGAAATTGTTGGAGAAGCACTTTTAGACCATAAAATAGTGGGAAAAGGTGAATTAAGGGATATAGTCATGGAAACAATGAATATATGCGGTTTAGCATCTTATAATATAAGCAAGTACCCACATGAATTTTCTGGGGGACAGAGACAGAGAATAGGAATAGCTAGGGCATTAATTTTGAACCCCGATTTTATAGTAGCGGATGAACCGGTTTCAGCACTTGATGTATCAATACAGTCTCAAATTATTAATTTGCTTTGTGATTTACAGGCGGATAAGGGATTTTCCTACCTGTTTATATCACATGATTTGAGTGTAGTGAAACATATTAGTACTCGGGTTGGAGTTATGTATTTAGGTAGTCTAGTTGAACTTGCACCTAAGGAAGATATATACAAAAATCCGCTTCATCCATATACAAAAGCACTATTGTCAGCGGTTCCAGTACCAGACCCAAATTATGTAAGAAATAGAATTATACTTAAGGGTGATATGCCAAGTCCTGCAAATCCACCATCAGGATGTAAGTTCCATACAAGATGTCCATACGCAACTAAAAGATGTAGCGATGAAATACCAGAATATAAAAATGTAGGTAATGAACATTTTGTGGCATGTCATTTAGTATAGGGGTGTAGTATAGTGTTAGAAAAGAAGGATAGTAGTAAAGAAATAGATTTAGATAATTTTATTGAAAGTTTAGGAGAAAAAAGAGACACTGATGAAGATGTAAAGGTTTCTTTTAAAGATTGTTTAGCTATTGTCATTGCTATGTTTCAAGTCTTACTTCCTATAATTTTAGTTTTACTTGGAATTCTAATTTTTGTGATTATTATTAAATTTAAATAATCGTTAGTTGTCATCTTTTCTAAATGGGTGTTTTCACCCATTTTTTTTTGTTTTTACAGATATGCCTAACGTATATTATTATTTATTATGCTAACAATAAATAAATATATAGGTTATATTAGTGG
>Ga0255360_1000140_pt1 | contig 21132 bp, 14 predicted proteins | sample GFST50metaG_FD_186004 | JGI IMG/M metagenome (GOLD analysis project Ga0255360, IMG submission 186004) | Peat soil microbial communities from Stordalen Mire, Sweden - G.F.S.T50 | ecosystem: Environmental > Terrestrial > Soil > Wetlands > Peat | place: Sweden: Norrbotten County, Stordalen Mire... | reverse complement strand
TAAAATGGTTTAATGATGAAAAAGGGTTTGGATTTATTTCTGTTGAAGGTGAAGATGATGTTTTTGTGCATTACTCATCAATAAAAGAAGATGGAAAAAGAAAGGATTTAAATCAAGGGCAAGAAGTAAAATTTGATGTAGTTGATGGACCTAAAGGACCACAAGCATCAAATGTACAAAAGATGTAAGGCATATTACTAATTATTGCAAAGCAAAAGTGAAGATGTTCACTTTTGCTTTGCAATTTTTTAATTTGCGTGGTAAAATAGCCTAGGAAATATTCGACTTGTATCCTAAGGCATCATGAAAAAAATAACAATTCAAAGATGCCAAAAGGAATGAGAATGGAGGAATGGAAAATTGGAAAATCAAAATTTACCACGCAAAAAAATTGGTACAAGGCAGCTTACAGTTATAGGCATGCTTTCAGGTATATCTATTATGCTTGGAGTAACAGGCTGGGGTTACATTAAACTCCCAATACTTCAAGCTACAATAATGCATGTACCAGTAATTATAGGGGCAATAATTGACGGACCTATAGTTGGAATGTGTATAGGACTAATTTTTGGTATATCAAGCATAATACAAAATTTAAGCACACCAACACTTTTGTCATTTGCACTTATAAATCCTTTAGTATCCGTACTACCAAGAATGATAATAGGAATTACGTCATATTGGGGATATAAAATAACTCCAACAAGAAATAAAGCTGTGAAATCATGCGTTGGAGCACTAATTGGTTCAATTACGAATACAGTTGGCGTACTTGGAATGATATATATATTATACTTACACCAATATGCTCAGCATATGAAATGGAGCAATTCAGCTGCAAGCAAAGCAATTTTAGCCATAGGACTTACTAATGGGCTTCCAGAGGCGTTTGTAGCGGTGATTATAACAGTACCAATAGTTATTGCTGTGAAAAAAATAAGAAGATAGTAAAAGGATGTTTCAAAGTTATTAAAATGATTTTGGAGCATCTTTTTTTCGTAATATGTTGTTGAATAGGTAATAATTTAATTCTTAGAAGTTAGAAATTGCAATGAATAGTTTTTTTAGTTGAAAGTTGAAAATTGAAAGTTGAAAGTTATTGTGGATTTTTCTCCATTACACTACGAAAAATCTATAATTAAGGAATCTTCAATAATTTTTAGTTTTTCTGAACATAGTGAAGAAAAACATCCTTAACTTTCAACTTTCCACTCTCAATTTTCAACTTAACTATTCGTTGCATTTTCTAACTATTATGATTTAACATAATATTGTATAATGTATGTAATCATATAGAATGTTAAAATTAGGAGGTACAGAACTTGGATTTATTTACGATGGCTATGGATAAAAATCCAGCCAATAAACCTCTTGCAGAGAGAATGAGGCCAAGAAATCTAAATGAATTTTATGGTCAAGAAAAAATAATAGGAAAAGGAAGGCTACTTAGAAGGTTAATTGAAACTGATAATCTTACATCTATAATACTCTATGGGCCTCCAGGAGTAGGGAAGACAACCTTAGCAACTATAATATCAAAGGAAACAAAATGTGAGTTTATTAAAATAAATGCTACTACTATTGGAGTAAAAGAAATAAAAGAATGTATAAATAAGGCTGATGAATTAATAAAATTGTACGGAAAGAGAACAATATTTTTTATAGATGAAATTCATGCTTTAAAAAGAGGAGCGCAGCAAGATGTACTTCTAGATGCAGTAGAAAAAGGAACAGTCATATTAATTGGTGCAACTACAGAAAATCCTTATTTTGAGATAAATGGGGCGCTTTTAAGCAGATCTAAAATATTTCAATTAGAAGCACTTTCAGAGGATGAAATTGTAACTATTTTAAGAAATATAATTAATGACTCTGAGAGAGGTTACGGGTTTTTGAAAATAGCTGTAGAAGACAATGCATTTAAATATATAGCTAATCTTTCTAATGGAGATGCAAGAAGTTCAATAAACGCTTTGGAACTTGCAGTACTATCTACTAATAAAAATAATGAAGGTAAAATTGTTATCAATGCAGAAATTGCACAGGAATGCATGCAAAAAAGAGTTATAAATTATGATAAAACCGGTGATAATCACTATGATATGGCTTCAGCATTTATTAAAAGTATGAGAGGATCTGATGCTGATGCAGCACTTTATTGGTTTGCTAGAATGATTTTGGGTGGTGAAGATCCCAAATTTATTGTAAGAAGAATTATTGTTCATGCCTCAGAAGATGTAGGAATGGCAGATCCAAAGGCAATGCTTATAGCTCATGCTGCATGGAATGCATTGCAGACTATAGGAATGCCTGAGGCTAGAATTCCTATATCAGAGGCCATTATATATATTAGTAAAGCGAAGAAGAGCAATGCTGTAATATGTGCTGTGAATTCTGCCTTTGAAGATGCTAAAAAACAGCAATATAGGGTTCCTGTACATTTAAGAGATGCTCACTATAAAGGTGCATTGGCTTTAGAAAATGGAATTAACTATAAATATCCGCATGATTATCCTGGACATTATGTGGAACAGGAATATTTTCCCAACGAAATTGGAAAGAAAAAATATTATAAAGAAGATCAGGATTAATAATTATGGAAATTTCAAATAAAATAAAAATATCTGTGAGGGATTTAATTGAGCTTGTTTTAAGATGTGGAGATTTAGTTTCAAGTTTTCACAGTAGTAGCAGAAATGTTGATGCCATTAAAGCTCATCAGAAGATTCAAAAGAATTCAAAAGAAGATTATAAAAGTGAAGTGACCATCTCTCATACTGTAATAAGAGATGGCGTTGAAATAGAAATAAAAGGTAGAATTGATGGCGTAATTACAAAAGATTCTGATGTAATAATAGATGAAATAAAGACAACAACAAATATTTTAGAAAACATAGATGAAGAATATAATTTACTTCACTGGGCACAGGTAAAATGTTATGCTTATTTCTACTGTTTAGACAATGAGATGGATAGTATTTATACTAGACTATCCTATTATCAAATGGATAGCGGCGAAATAAAGTATTTTTCTAAAAATAACACTCTATTGGAGCTTGAAAATTTTTTTGATGACATTATAGATAAATTTATATATTTAGCAAAATTCCAAAACAAATTAAAAACAGAACGAAATTTAGCTATAGAAAAATTAAAGTTTCCATATGGTGAGTATAGAAAAGGACAGAGAGAATTTTCTATAGCTGTTTACAGAACAATTATGGAAAATAGAAATTTATTTGTAAAGGCACCCACAGGCATAGGAAAAACAATGGGTGTTATTTTTCCCTCAATAAAAGCTTTGAATGAGGGACTAATATCGAAAATTTTTTATACAACCGCTAAAACAACCACTGCAAAGGAAGCAAAAAAAGCGTTAGATATTTTAAAGCATAATGGGCTTATGTTAAAAGCTGTGTTTGTAACAGCAAAAGATAAAATATGTTTTCAGGAGGAAGCCAACTGTGATCCAGAGGTTTGTGAATATGCAAAGGGCCATTTTAATAGAATTAATGATGCAATAGTAAGTATTTTAGAAACGGATTTGCTGACGAAAGAGATAATTGAAAAATACGCTAAACAGCATAAGGTTTGCCCCTTTGAATTTTCATTAGATTTGACTAACTGGTGCGATATAGTTGTATGTGATTATAACTACATTTTTGATCCAAGGGTATATCTAAGAAGATTTTTTATGGAGGATGGTGGCGATTACGTTTTACTTATAGATGAAGCACACAATTTAATTGATAGATCACGTGAAATGTATTCTGCTGAAATCTATAAAAAAGAAATTTTGAATCTGAAAAATATAACAAAAGAAAAATTTCAGGGGATAAGCAAAGCATTGAATAAAATAAATTCTATTATGATAAAAATGAGAAATGCTTGTACGGAGAGGGAAACAAATTTTATTATTGAAAAAAGCCCTCTAAAGGAAATACTTAAACCTTTAAACAATTTCATAAAGGAAGCAGAAAAACATTTTCAAAATCATGAAGAATCAGATATAGATGAAAATATACTAGATTTTTACTTTAAAGCTAATGCTTTTGTTAGAACCTACGAGTATTATGATGAAAAATATGTAACTTATACGGAAAATAGCTATGAGGATTTAATGCTAAAAATATTTTGTGTTGATCCATCCACAAGGCTTAGTGAATGTTTGAAAAAAGTGAAGTCTGCAATATTTTTTTCGGCTACGTTAACACCTATGGATTATTTTATGAAGTTATTAGGTGGTAATGATGATTCATATAAGGCAAATTTTGAGTCGCCCTTTGATAGAGAGAACTTATGCTTATTATTAGATGACAGTATATCTACGAAATATTTAGATAGGAAGTATTCATATGAAAAAATAGTAGAAACAATAAGGGTATGTATTAGTGAAAAGATAGGTAATTACATTGTATTTTTCCCATCTTATGAATATATGAATAATGTATTAGAAATATTTCAAGATAAAAATAAAGATATAAAAATTATTAATCAAAAAAGTAATATGAGTGATGCTGACAAAGAACAATTTATTAAAGCTTTTTCTGAGAAGAATAGTGAAACGCTTTTAGGCTTTGCCGTTTTAGGAGGAGCCTTTAGTGAGGGACTTGATTTAGCGGGAGAAAAGTTAATAGGCGTTATTATTATTGGTGTTGGACTTCCTAAGATATGCATCGAAAATAATATAATCAAAGAGCATTTTGGAGAAGGTATTAAAGAAGGTTTTTTGTATGCATATGTATATCCAGGTATGAACAAAGTGCTTCAGGCGGCTGGAAGAGTAATAAGAACAGAAAAAGACAGAGGTGTTGTAGTTCTTATGGATAATAGATATGGAGAAAATCAATATAGAAAGATTATGCCTTCAGAGTGGAATGATATTAAAAGAATAAATATTCCAAAGAAAGATGTAGGAAATGTGTTTTCTAAATTCTGGAATGATAACCATGATGTGAATAATTGAAAATTATACATTGCATTAAGAAAAATAACTAGTCAGTCTGCTTGTCTATGGTTCTGAAGATGATTTGTTAATAGATTCTAATATTTACACTATGTAAAATAAAGAATAATAATAATTTGCACAAATAAATATTAATATTGAAAATTGCAAGTTTTAAGTTGAAAAGCGTCAAAAATACACTTATAATATATAATAATAATATTTTGTTAATGCATATTGTAATATAAATATGAATATTATATGCACTAAAATTTATATTTATAAATTGGCTAATAGATTTTAACGTCATAGGAGTATCTATTACTGATTTAAATATTAGGGGGGCAAAAAATGAGTATGAGCAAGGGCTATCCAAAACACCAAGGGTTATATGATCCGCAGTTTGAAAAAGACAATTGTGGTATTGGTGTTGTAGCAAACATTAAAGGTGAGAAGTCACATGATATAGTTAAGAAGGGGATAGAAATATTAATTAACTTAACCCATAGAGGTGGAGTTGGTTCAGATACTAAAACTGGTGATGGTGCGGGACTTATGCTTCAAATTCCACATGAATTTTTTAGTATAACTTGTGATAACTTGGGGATGGATCTACCTGATAGTGGTAAATATGGAGTTGGTATGATGTTTCTGCCAAGAGAAACTACTATTACTAGTCAGTGCGAAGGAATAGTTGAGAGAGTCGTAAATGAGGAAAATCAAAAACTACTAGGCTGGAGAGATGTTCCTAGAGATAGTAGACTAATTGGAGAAACAGCTAAAGGTACAGAACCTGTAATAAAACAAATTTTTATTGGAAGCAATTGTAGTACACAGGAAGAATTTGAAAAGAGATTATATATTATAAGAAAGAGAATAGAAAGTGAAGTTAAAAGATTATTGGATAAAGATGCAGAGAGTTTTTACATTTGCAGTCTTTCTAGCAAAAAAATAATATATAAAGGATTATTATTACCAGATCAAATAAAGACTTATTACATGGATTTAAATGATATTAATTTTAAAAGTGCAATTGCCATTGTGCATCAAAGATATAGTACAAATACATTTCCTACTTGGGATTTAGCTCAGCCATTTAGATATTTAGCACATAATGGAGAAATAAATACTATTAGAGGAAATAGGAATTGGATGAATGCAAGAGAAGGAAGTCTTGAGTCAAAAGTATTTGGGGATGAAATTGACAAACTCTTTCCAATCGTAAATCTAGGGGGAAGTGATTCTGCATCTCTAGATAATATGTTTGAACTTCTTGTTATGGATGGTAGGAGTCCAGCACATGCAATGATGATGCTTATTCCAGAAGCTTGGGAAGCAAATGCAGAAATGACTGAGGATAAGAGAGCATTTTATGAATATCATGGATCTTTAATAGAGCCATGGGATGGACCAGCGGCAGTAACTTTTACAGATGGAACTCAAGTTGGTGCGGTTTTAGATAGAAATGGATTAAGACCAGCTAGATATGTTATAACAAAAAAAGGAATGGTGGTACTTTCTTCAGAAGCAGGAGTTTTAGATTTTGCTCCAGAGGAAATTGAGGAAAAAGGAAGACTAGAACCTGGAAAAATATTTCTTATAGATACTGAAATAGGAAAAATTATTAGTGATGATGAGGTTAAAAAAGAAATATGCAATAGTTATGACTATAAATCAGCATTAAATAATAGCAAATTTGTATTAAGTGATTTTGAAGGCACTGAAGAGGACACAACAATAATACCTGAAATTTTAAAAGAGAGACAACAGGCGTTTGGTTATACCCTTGAAGATTTAAAAATAATATTAAAACCTATGGCGAGTACTGGTAAAGAGCCACTGGGATCTATGGGAAATGATGCTCCACTAGCAGTTTTATCAAATAGACCACAAAATTTATTTGCGTATTTCAAACAGCTCTTTGCACAAGTTACAAATCCACCAATTGATCCAATTAGAGAAGAACTAGTAACTTCATTAATTAATTATATTGGTGCTCAGGGAAACATATTAAATAGAGAGGGTTCAGAAAATCCATTTATTGAGGTGTATTCACCTATTTTAACCGATTTGGATATGGCAAAAATAAAAAGATTAAGTAACAAAGATTTTAAAACTACAACAATTCCAATAACTTTTAAATATGATACTGGAGTTGAAGGTTTTGAAGAGGCACTGGAAAAAATATGTGAAAGAGCATCAAAAAGGGTTAGTGAAGGTTACAATATAATTGTATTAAGTGATAGATTTGGAGATTCCTATGAGGCAGCTATTCCAAGTCTTCTAGCAGTAGCTGCTGTGCACCATCACCTGATTAGAGAAAAGACTCGTACAAAAGTTTCTCTTATTATTGAAACAGGTGAAGCAAGAGAAACTATGCATATGGCACTACTTCTAGGGTATGGTGCTACAGCTGTAAACCCATATATTGCATATAAATCTATTAAGCAGCTCATAAATGAAGGAGAAATTAAAAATTTGTCTTATGAAGTAGCTATAGATAATTATATAGATGCAATAAATCACGGACTTTTAAAGATACTTTCTAAAATGGGAATATCAACCCTTAGAAGTTATCATGGAGCGCAGATATTTGAAGCAGTTGGATTAAAAACTAAATTTGTTAATAAGCATTTTACAGGAACTCCATCAAGAATTGAAGGTATAGGAATTGAAAAAATTGCTGAAGAAGTTCTTATAAGACATAAAAATGCCTTTAATAAAATAAGAAAACCAGTTTCAGAGCTTGATGTAGGTGGAAATTATGCTTGGAGGAGAGATGGAGAATTTCATCTATTTAACCCAGATACTATATACAGACTTCAAGTTTCCTCAAGAATGAATAACTATGAAATGTTTAAAGAGTATTCAGCTCTTATAAATAATCAAGATAAACACCTTTGTACAATAAGAGGGATGTTTGAGCTTAAAACAGAAAATGAAATTCCTATAAGTGAAGTAGAGCCTGTGAGTGAAATACTTAAAAGATTTTGTGCTGGAGCAATGTCTTTTGGTTCAATTAGTGAAGAAGCACACGAGACTATTGCAATTGCCATGAATAGAATTGGTGGAAAGAGTAATAGTGGAGAAGGTGGAGAAAATCCAAAAAGATATAAAAAGTCAGCAAATGGAGATTGGAGAAGAAGTGCTATAAAACAAGTTGCTTCTGGTCGTTTTGGAGTTAATGCTGAATATCTTATAAATGCAGATGAAATACAGATAAAAATGGCTCAAGGTGCAAAACCTGGAGAAGGCGGACAGCTTCCTGGTAAAAAGGTAGACCCAGCCATAGCTAAGGTTAGACACTCTACACCTGGAATTGATTTGATATCTCCACCACCTCATCATGATATTTATTCAATAGAGGATTTAGCACAATTGATATATGACTTAAAGTGCACAAATCCTGATGCTAGAATTAATGTTAAATTGGTATCAGAGGTAGGAGTAGGAACAGTTGCAGCTGGAGTTTCAAAGGCTCATGCTGATGCAATTTTAATTAGCGGACATGATGGAGGTACAGGAGCTTCACCTGTTTCATCCATAAAGCATGCAGGATTACCTTGGGAACTTGGACTGTCAGAAGCACAGCAAGTACTTTTGTTAAATGACTTAAGAAGCAGAGTAGTTTTACAAACAGATGGACAGTTAAAGACTGGAAGAGATATAGTAATAGCAGCTCTTTTAGGAGCAGAAGAATATGTATTTGCTACAACACTTTTAGTAGTGCTTGGATGTACAATGCTTAGAAATTGTCATTCTAACACATGCGAAATGGGCATTGCAACACAAGATCCAGAGCTTAGAAAGAATTTCAAAGGAAAACCTGATCATATTGTAAATTTCTTAACTTTCTTAGCAATGGAAGTTAGAGAGTACATGGCAAAATTAGGATTTAGAACCATCAATGAGATGATTGGAAGAGTAGATAAGATAAAAGTAAAAGACGAAAACAATCATTGGAAAGCAAAGGGAATAGATCTTTCTAGAATATTGTATAAACCAGATATGCCAAGTAGAATTAAGGCATACTGCACAAAGAAGCAAGAACATGGCATAAAAACTTCCATGGATTACAAACTAATTAAAATAGCACAAAATGCACTATATGATGGCAAAAAAGTTCAAGCTGATTATGAAATAAAAAATGTTGATAGAGCTGTTGGAGCAATGTTAAGTGGAAAAATAGCAAAAATATATGGCAATGCTGGTCTAAAAGAAGACACTATTTGTTTCAACTTTAAAGGTTCAGCTGGACAAAGCTTTGGAGCATTTGGTGCGCATGGTTTAACGCTTTCATTAGAAGGTGAAGCAAATGACTATGTAGGAAAAGGACTATCAGGTGCAAAAATTATAATTAAGACACCTAAAGAAGCAACCTTCAAACAAGATGAAAATGTAATTGCTGGAAACACTATATTGTACGGTGCAACGGAAGGAAGCCTTTATATTAATGGTAAAGTAGGAGAAAGGTTTGCAGTTAGAAACAGTGGAGCCTCAGCTGTAGTAGAAGGTGTTGGTGATCATTGCTGCGAATATATGACTGGTGGTACTGTAGTTGTTATAGGTAAGTATGGAAGAAATTTTGCTGCTGGTATGAGTGGTGGAATTGCTTATGTAATAGACGAGGAAGATAATATAGAAAATACAATTAATAACACTGATCTTTATATAAGTAAATTGAGTGAAGAAGATTCAAAAACAGTATTTAACATGATAACCAATCATTATAACTACACTGGAAGTAAAAAATCAGAAAAATTACTTAAAAACTGGGATAGTTCATTAAAACTTTTCAAGAAAATAATCCCAACTGCTTATAAATTGATTTTAGAAGAAAATAAAAATATAACTTCTGAGTTAAGAGCATAGGGGGGGAGAAAAATGGGAAAAGTAACGGGCTTTAAAGAATATAAAAGAGAAATAGCTGAAAACAGACCAGTGGAGGAAAGAATAAAGGACTATAAAGAAATCCACATTCCTATGGAAGAGGAGAAAATTAAAATTCAGGGTGCAAGATGTATGGATTGCGGAACTCCATTTTGTTCATGGGGTTGCCCTCTTGGAAACCTAACACCAGATTTTAATGACATGACGTATAAAGGAGACTTTGAAAAAGCCTACAAGAGATTATCATTGACAAGTAATTTTCCTGAATTTACAGGAAGAGTTTGCCCAGCACTTTGTGAAGGAGCATGTACTTTAGGTGCAAATTCAGAGGCGGTTTCAATAAAAGAAATTGAACTTGGAATTATAGAAAAGGCCTTTGAAGAAAATTGGGTGAAACCTGAAATGCCAAAGGTTAGAACTGGGAAAAACATTGCAGTGGTTGGTTCAGGACCTTCTGGACTTGCAGCAGCTGCGGAACTTAATTCTGTTGGTCATAGTGTTACTGTTTTTGAAAGACATGATAAAATCGGTGGATTATTAAGATATGGTATACCAGATTTTAAACTTGATAAAGACATAATAGATAGAAGAATAAATGTTATGGAAAAAGAAGGCATTAAGTTTAGAGTTAATACTAATATTGGCTTTGACTATGACTCGAAGGAGCTTCTTAAAGATTTTGATGCAGTAGTACTTTGCATGGGATCAACAGTGCCTAGAGATTTACCTATTGAAGGAAGAGCACTAAAGGGAATATACTTTGCTGTGGATTTTTTAAGTTATATAAATAGAAAGGCAGCAGGAATTGATGTTTCAAAGGAAGCTATTGATGTTAAAGGGAAAAATGTTCTTGTAATTGGAGGCGGAGACACAGGTTCTGACTGTATTGGTACATCAATAAGAGAAGGAGCAGCAAATGTATACCAATATGAAATTATGCCTAAGCCACCAACTGAAAGAGATAATACAATGCCATGGCCGTTATTTCCAAGAACCTTAAAGACAACTACTTCTCATGAAGAAGGAGCAATACGTGAATGGGGTATAGAAACAATAAAATTCTTTGGTGAAGATGGTAAAGTAACTGCTGTTGAAACAGTAAAAGTAAAATGGGAAAAGGATGCAGATGGAAGAATGGCTAAGGTTGAAGTTCCTAAGTCAAAAGTCACTCAAAAAATAGATTTAGTTTTAATTGCTATGGGATTTGTTCATCCTGAACACAAAGGTATAGTTGAAGATTTGAATTTAAAATTAGATAACCGAGGTAACGTGACTGCTGATGAAAATTATATGACCAGCACTGAAGGAGTATTCTCAGCTGGTGATATGAGAAAGGGTCAATCCCTTGTAGTATGGGCAATGCATGAAGGCAGAAGTGCTGCTAAAGCTATTGATAAATACTTAATGGGAGAAACATCATTAAGGGGATAAAATAAAGGTAAAGGTCTATATGAAATCATATAGACCTTTACTATTTTTATTGTTGACAAATGTACTCGGATTTGATAATATTCTTATATAATGTTTAGTAAAACACTCGGATATAAACAGAGTTCTTTTTACTACAACATTTTATAAAGGAAGTGAGTCAATGAAGCTTTCAACTAAAGGAAGATATGGTGTAAAAGCTATGGTTGATTTAGCAATAAACTATGGAAAACCACCAGTATCAATAAAAAATATTTCAATGAGGCAAAATATTTCTGAGTATTATTTAGAACAGCTATTTTCACCTCTTAGAAAAGCAAATTTAATAAAAAGTATAAGAGGAGCACAAGGTGGATATATTTTAAATAAAGCTCCAAGTGAAATAACGGTTTCTGATATATTCGACGTACTTGAAGGTCCTATTGAAATATCAGATTGTCTAGAAGGAGAAGTGTGTAGCAACAGCAGTTGTTGTGCTTCAAGACTTCTTTGGGCAAAACTTAAAGATAGCATAGATAGTGTTACAAAAACCATGACATTACAGGACATTATTAATGACTATAATAATGTCAAGGATTAAGAAGGAGTGAATCTAATGAACACAAAAAACGTTTATATGGATTATGCAGCTACTACTTTTGTGAAACCAGAAGTTTTAAAGGAGATGCTTCCATATTTTACTGAAAAATTTGGCAATCCATCCTCATTGTATTCTTTTTCTAATGATACTAAAAAAGCAATTACAGAAGCTAGAGAAAAAGTAGCGTCAGCGATAAAGGCTGATAAGTCTGAAATCTTTTTTACTGGTGGAGGATCTGAGGCAGATAACTGGGCTATTAAAGGTGTTGCACAGGCTCATAAGAATAAAGGAAATCATATTATAACAACTCAAATTGAGCATCATGCAGTTATAAATACTTGTAAGTATTTAGAGAAAAATGGATTTGAAGTCACATATTTACCTGTAGATGAAGAGGGATTTATAAGCTTAGAAGATTTAAAAAGAGCTATTACTGATAAGACAATTTTAGTATCTATTATGTTTGCAAACAATGAAATAGGAACGCTACAGCCAATAAAAGAAATAGGAGAATTATGTAGAGAAAAGAAAATAATTTTCCACACAGATGCAGTTCAAGCCGTAGGACATGTAAAAATAGATGTTGAGGCTTTAAACATTGATTTATTGTCTATGGCAGCACATAAATTTTATGGACCTAAGGGTATAGGTGCATTATATATAAGAAGAGGTATTAAAATAGACAATTTAATACATGGTGGCGGTCAAGAACGAGGCAAAAGAGCAAGTACAGAAAATATTGCTAGTATCATTGGTATGGGAAAAGCAATAGAACTTGCTGTAGGAGAAATAGATAAAGAATCACAAAGATTAATTGGCTTAAGAGAAAAATTAGTAAAGGGTATTATGGAAAAGATACCATATGCTAAGATAAATGGTCCTGTAGGAGACAACAGATTACCGGGGAATTCAGATTTCAGCTTTATTGGTATAGAAGGGGAAGCTTTACTTTTAGATTTAGATTTTGATGGGATTTATGCATCAACAGGTAGTGCCTGTGCATCAGGATCACTAGATCCATCACATGTGCTTTTGGCAATTGGTCTGCCTCATGAAGTAGCACATGGATCATTAAGACTTAGTATGGGAGCAGGAACTACAGAAGAAGACATAGATTATGTCCTTGAAAAATTACCTGCAATAGTTAAAAGAAGAAGAGAAATGTCACCACTTTGGGAGGACTTTATAAAGGAAAGGGAGAGAGTTTAATATGATGTATAGTGAAAAGGTAATGGATCACTTTAGAAATCCAAGAAATGTTGGAGAAATTGAAGATGCAAGTGGAATTGGAGAAGTTGGGAATCCACAATGCGGAGACATAATGAAAATTTATATAAAAGTGGAAAATAACATAGTAAAAGATGTAAAATTTAAAACTTTTGGATGTGGTTCTGCTATTGCATCCTCAAGTATGGCTACAGAATTGATCAAAGGAAAGACTGTAGAAGAAGCATGGGAATTAACAAATAAAGCAGTTGCAGAAGCTCTTGATGGACTTCCACCTGTAAAAATGCACTGCTCAGTGCTTGCAGAAGAAGCTATTCACAAGGCTATAAACAACTATAGAGAGAATAACGGACTTGAGGCATGGGCAATGAAAACACATTCAGAAACAATACATGAACACGTTCATGGAAACTAATTTAGACATATAAAAAAATAACAAGCCAAAGATACGTGTATACTGGCTTGTTATTTTCTTTCAACTCCCTTATTGACAGAACATCAAATATTAAATATAATTTGATGTAGTTAATAATATTAAGGTAATGACGGGAAGTAGTAAATATATTGGTATATAAAGAGAGGAAGTGGATGGTGAAAACTTCTTAATCAATTTATTGAAGCAGTCCCCGAACTGTGATTTTTAAGTGACACAATTATATGTGTAATTAGGGTGGTACCGCGGAAGTTAGCTTTCGTCCCTTGCGTTTTGCAAGAGATGAAAGCTTTTTATATTTTACATTTAGGAGGAAATAATTATGGAAACAATGGGATTAAATGAAGTGAGAGAAGCTTATCTTAGCTTTTTTGAAAGTAAAGAGCATCTAAGACTACCTAGTTTTTCTTTAGTGCCTAAAAATGATAAAGGATTACTAATAATAAATGCAGGAATGGCTCCAATGAAGCCTTATTTTACAGGACTTCAAGTGCCTCCAAGCAAAAGGGTTACAACTTGCCAAAAGTGCGTAAGAACTGGCGATATTGAAAACATTGGCAAAACCTCAAGACACTGCACATTTTTTGAAATGTTAGGAAATTTTTCTTTTGGGGACTATTTTAAAAAAGAAGTTATTCCTTGGGCATGGGAATTTTTAACTGAGAATTTAAAACTTCCTAAAGAAAAATTATATATAACAATTTATTTAGATGATGATGAAGCGTTTAAGATATGGACTGAAAAAGTAGGTATAGATCCAAGCCGCATATTCAGGTTAGGTAAAGAAGATAATTTTTGGGAGATTGCCCAAGGACCTTGTGGACCTTGTTCAGAAATTCATTATAATAGAGGTGAAGGTGTAATTAATAGCACTGAAGAATTTATAAAAGCTTCAGATGAAGATATTGTTGTTGAATTATGGAATCTAGTATTTACTCAATTTGATAAAGATGAAGAGGGGAATTATAATCGACTTTCTAAACCAAATATTGATACAGGAATGGGACTGGAAAGAATTGCAGGTGTAATGCAAAATAAAACAAGTGTTTTTGAGATTGATACTATAAGAAAAATACTTGACCAGGTATGCAAAAAAGCAAAAGTACAATATGGTAAAGATGAACAGACAGATATCTCTATAAAAATTGTTACTGATCATATAAGAAGTACTACATTCATGATTAGTGACGATATACTACCTTCAAATGAAGGAAGAGGTTATGTATTAAGGAGACTCCTTAGAAGAGCAGCAAGACACGGGAAATTGCTTGGAATAAATGGAACATTTTTATATGATTTATGTGATGTAGTAATAGAAAATTCCTTTGGAGCTTATGGAGAATTAAAAGAAAAAAAAGACTACATTAAAAAAGTTATCAAATTAGAAGAAGAAAGATTTAATGAAACAATAGATAGTGGTATAGCAATTTTAAATGAATATATTGAGGAAATGAATAAAACTAATTCAAAAACTCTTACAGGAGAAAAGGCTTTTAGGCTATATGATACTTATGGTTTCCCTCTAGAGTTAACTCAAGAAATATTAGAAGATAAAGGTATAAACGTAGATTTAGATGGTTTTAATTCTGAAATGAAACTTCAAAGAGAAAGAGCAAGGGCAGCACGAACTGAGTATACTTATATGGGCACGGATATTAGCATTTTAGATAAAATACCAGCAGATTTAAATACGGAGTTTGTTGGATATGATACTCTAAATGTTGAAACAGAAGTAAGTTTAATTGCAGCAGACGAGAATTTTGTTGAAGCTTTGAATGAAGGAAAATCAGGGATTTTAATAACAGAAAAAACACCTTTTTACAGTGAAATGGGTGGACAGATAGGCGATATAGGAACATTTGTAGGTGAGACCTGTGAGGGTATAGTTACAAATTGCAAAAAGAATATTTCTGGTAAAATCATGCACTTTGCTCAAGTTACAAGTGGTGTTTTAAAAAGCCATGATAAAATTAAATTGATTGTTAATACAGAAAGAAGGCAAAGTACATCTAAAAATCATACAGCAACGCATATGCTTCATGAGGCATTAAGAGAGGTTTTAGGAGAACACGTTCATCAATCAGGCTCCTTTGTGGATGATGGAAAGCTTAGATTTGATTTTACTCATTTTACAGCTATTAGTGAAGAAGAACTTAAAAAAGTTGAAGGTATTGTAAATAAAAAAGTAATGGATACCATATCAGTTGAAACTCAGGTTATGACCATAGATGAAGCTAAAAATTCAGGAGCTATGGCATTATTTGATGATAAGTATGGTGATGCAGTAAGAGTTGTATCTGTTGGTGATTTTAGTAAAGAATTATGTGGAGGTACACACATTAAAAATACTGGTGAAATAGGTGTATTCAAAATCGTTTCAGAGACAGGTGTAGCTGCTGGAATAAGAAGAATAGAAGCTATTACAGGAACTAGAGCATTGGAAGCTATTGATGAAAAAGATGAGCTTATAAAAAGGATTCAAAGAGATTTAAAGTGCTCTGAAAAAGATGTTTTAAGCAAAATTGATTTAGTATTAGCTGAATTAAAAGAAAAAGAAAAAGAAATTTCAGAACTTAAATCAAAATTGGCTTCTAACTTTGAGGATGATATAATAAAATCAATTTATGAAGTAAAGGGAATTAAAGTTGCAGCAGCAGCATTAAAAGATCTAGACGGAAATTCACTTAGAGATTTGGCTGATAAAATAAAATCAAAAATTGGTGAAAATGTTGTTGTAGTTCTTGGAACAATTACTAATGGCAAAGTACAGATTATTTCTATGGCTACAAAGGATGCAGTTAAAATAGGGGCACATTGTGGTACAATAGTTAGAGAAGTAGCAAAAATTTGCGGCGGCGGCGGCGGCGGACGTCCTGATATGGCTGAAGCAGGTGGAAAAAATCCAGAAAAGTTAGCTGAGGCTATAGCAGATTTACAAAATATTATGGAAAAATTAGTTAAATAGTATACTTTTATTAGTTAATAAGATATAATATATATAAATAGTTGATACCATTTTGAAAAAGGGGTGAAAACTAAAATGGGGAATAATGAGAATACCATTCAGTTTGATGTACTAAAAAATAAAGAGGATCTTACAAAGTCAATATTATCAGAGGTATACAATGCTTTGCAGGAGAAAGGTTATAATCCTATTAATCAGTTAGTAGGATATATAATTTCAGGTGATCCTACATATATAACAAATTATAACGGTGCACGTGCTCTAGTTAGAAAACTAGAAAGAGATGATATCCTAGAAGAAGTGTTGAAGTCATATCTGGATGTAAAATAAAAGTGCCCTATGGGGCATTTTTATTTTAATTTTACATATAATAAGGAGATAAAATGAGAATTTTAGGTTTAGATATAGGTGACAGAACTATTGGGATTGCAATTAGTGACCCACTTGGATTTACTGCACAGGGAATAACTACAATTAGAAGGAAAAATATCACTATTGATATGGATGAATTATTAAAGATATGTAAGGAATATTCTGTAGAAACAATCGTTGCAGGATTGCCTAAAAATATGAACGGAACAGTAGGACCACAAAGTGAAAAGGTTTTAGCATTTTGTGAGATTTTAAAAGAAAAAATAGACATACCAATAAAAATGTGGGATGAGAGGCTTACAACAGTAGCTGCACATAAAGCTATGCTTGAGGCTGATTTGTCTAGAGCAAAAAGAAAAAAATTAGTAGATAAGGTTGCAGCAACTTATATATTACAGGGATATTTGGATAGTTTATAAAACTTATAGTTTGACAAAGACTATTGTAATATTTAAAATAGTATTAAAATGGAGGAGAAATAAAATATGGAAAATGATATAACTAATATAACTTTGTTAGATGAGGACGGTAAAGAGGTAGAATTTGAAGTTATCACAAAGCTTGATGTAGAAGATAAAGAATATGTCATCGTTGCACCTAAAGATGCTGATGAAGAAGCTGAAGCGATAATATTAAGAATTGATTCTGATGAAAATGGAGACGATATTTTATATACTATAGAGGATGATGATGAATTTAATATGATAAGCGAAGCATACGAGGCTTTATTCTCAGAGGGAGAATTAAATTAGTTACAGAATTATGTGACTTAGCTTTGTATAGCTTGTGAAGTGGGGGATTTATATGCCTAAGTTATCAAAGGCAGAAGTAGAACATTTAAAAAATAATTTAAAAGAAAAAGGTTACAAGCTAACTCCTCAAAGGAGGGCCATATTAGACACAATTATAAAGAGTGAAGGTAAGCATCTTACTGCTGAGGAAATTTACGAACTTGTAAAAGTCGATTGTCCAGAAATCGGTCTAGCAACAGTTTATAGAACTGTACTTTTGCTTGATGAATTGGGAGTAATATGCAAACTTGACTTAAACGATGGTTGCAGTAGATATGAGCTTGTACATCAAAATGAAAACCATCAACACCATCACCTTATATGCACAAATTGTGGTAAGGTATTAGAAGTTGAGGGTGATTTATTGGAGAACTTAGAAAAAAATATAGAAGAAAAATGTAATTTTGAAATTAAAAATCACAGTCTTAAATTTTATGGTTTATGCAGTGATTGTAAAAATAGATAATTTGATGAATGCAGAGATTAATCTTTGTATACTTTAAAATATAAATTATATAAATTCAGGAGGCTAATAAGGCATGAATTTTATATAATTGTTTGCTGAAAATATTTATACTTAAGATATAAATATTAAAAAAAGGAGGGTAGAGTTATGCGTAAAGAAAAAGATAAGATAAAAATAATAGCCTTAGGTGGGCTAAATGAAATTGGAAAAAATATAACAGCCATAGAATTCAAAAACGAAATAATAATAATTGATTGCGGACTAAAATTCCCTGACGAAGAAATGTTTGGAATAGACGTAGTGATTCCGGATGTGAGTTATTTAGTTAAAAACATGGAAAAAGTGAAAGGGATATTTTTAACTCATGGTCATGAAGATCATATTGGTGCACTTCCGTATGTATTAAAGGAATTAAATGTGCCAGTATATGGAACAAAATTAACATTAGGTATACTTGAGTCCAAGTTAAAGGAACACGGATTATTAAGTAAAGTAACGCTTAATTGCGTTAAACCAAAGGACATAATTAAGTTAGATGTTATGTCAGTAGAATTTATAAGAACAAGTCACAGTATAGCTGATTCAACAGCTATAGCAGTCCATACTTCAATGGGTGTAATTTTACACACAGGCGATTTTAAAATTGATTATACGCCTATTGATGGATGTGTAGCAGATTTTGCAAGATTTGCTGAACTCGGAAAAAGAGGGGTTTTAGCTATGCTTGCTGATAGTACAAACGTGGAAAGATCTGGTTACACAATGTCGGAAAGTACTGTGGGCGTAACTTTTAAGGAAATTTTTAGAAAAGCTAAAGGAAGGATAATTGTTGCAACCTTTGCATCAAATGTCCATAGAATACAACAAATAATTCAAGCTGCAGAAGAAAATGAAAGAAAAGTTGCCGTATCAGGACGAAGTATGGAAAATATCATTGCTGTTGCAATGGAATATGGATATTTAAAATTTAATGAAGGTACCATGATTGGCATAGATGCTATTAACAGATATCCAAATGACAAACTTACAATTATAACAACAGGTAGTCAAGGAGAGCCTATGTCTGCACTTACAAGAATGGCAGCTTCTGAACATAAAAAAGTTAACATAATTGAAGGGGATATGGTTGTGATTTCAGCATCACCTATACCAGGAAATGAAAAACTTGTTTCCAAAGTTATAAATCAATTGTTTAAGAAAGGTGCAGAGGTAATTTATGAGGCATTAGCAGATGTACATGTATCTGGTCATGCTTGTCAAGAAGAGTTAAAACTTATGCACACTTTAGTAAACCCTAGATTTTTTATGCCAGTTCATGGAGAATACAGACATTTAAAACAGCATAGCGAATTAGCAGCTAAACTTGGAATGCCAAAAAGCAATATATTAATTGCAGACAATGGTGAAGTTATTGAATTGACAAGAAACTCCATAAAGAAAAATGGAACCGTAATATCGGGCCAAGTATTCGTAGATGGATTAGGTGTTGGAGATGTTGGAAATATAGTATTAAGAGATAGAAAACATTTATCACAGGATGGAATATTAACTGTAGTAGTTACCATTGAAAAACAGAGTGGTAATGTAATTGCAGGACCTGACATTATATCTAGAGGATTTGTATATGTTAGAGAATCTGAAGATTTAATAGATGAAGCAAGAGAAATAGTGAAAAAGGCACTTAGGGAATGTGAGGAAAAACACATAACTGAATGGGCAGCAATAAAATCTAATATAAAAGACGTTCTAAGGATGTTCTTATATGAAAAAACAAAGAGAAAACCAATGATATTGCCGATAATAATGGAAGTATAAGTTGACTTTTGTCAAACATAATATTAGAATAAGAATGATAAAGAGAATTGGGTACAATTTAGTATCCAATTTTTGTTTGTAGTAGTTGTAGATACTATCGACGGAATAATTAATATATTATTTATTTATAATTTAGTTTGGAGGATAAAACATGGAATTATTTACTAGAAACGACATAAGGAATGTAGCTATAATAGCACACGTTGACCATGGTAAGACTACTCTTGTAGACTCACTTTTAAGACAAAGTCATGTGTTCAGAAGTAATGAAAAAGTTGAAGAAAGAGTTATGGATTCAAATGATTTAGAAAAAGAAAGAGGAATTACTATATTATCAAAAAACACATCTGTAGTACACAAGGGTATTAAGATTAATATAGTTGACACACCTGGACACGCTGACTTCGGTGGCGAAGTAGAACGTGTTCTTAAGATGGTTGACAGTGTTCTTTTATTAGTTGATGCATATGAGGGACCAATGCCACAGACGAAGTTCGTTCTAAAAAAAGCGTTAGAACTTGGTCTTAAACCAATTGTTGTTATAAATAAAATTGATAAGCCAAATGCAAGACCTACAGATGTAATAAACGAGGTATTTGACTTATTTGTTGAACTTGGAGCGGATGATCATCAACTTGAGTTCCCAATAGTATATGCTTCTGCAAGAGATGGAATAGCAAAATACGAAGTAGAAGATGAAAGTGATAACATGGAACCATTGTTTGATACAATAATAAAACATGTTAAAGCTCCTGCTGGAGAGTTAGATGCACCATTTCAAATGCTTGTTTCTACAATAGACGCCAATGAATATGTTGGAAGAATTGCTATTGGTAAAGTTGAAAGAGGATCATTAAAGAAAAATCAACAAGCTGCATTAATGAGAAGAGATGGAAGTAAGCAAAATGTAAAAATATCTGCTATTTATGTTTATGAAGGTTTAAAAAGAGTAGAAGCTGAAGAAGTTATGATTGGTGATATTGCAGTAGTTGCGGGTATCTCAGATGTTAATATTGGAGAAACAATAGCTGATGGAAGTAACCCAGAAGCACTTCCATTTGTTGATATCGATGAACCTACTCTAAGCATGAACTTCATTGTTAATAACTCTCCTTTTGCAGGAAGAGAAGGAGAATTTGTTACATCAAGACATTTAAGAGATAGACTTTTAAAGGAACTTGAAACAAATGTTAGTTTAAGAGTTGAAGAAACAGATTCAG
>Ga0255360_1000139_pt1 | contig 21175 bp, 21 predicted proteins | sample GFST50metaG_FD_186004 | JGI IMG/M metagenome (GOLD analysis project Ga0255360, IMG submission 186004) | Peat soil microbial communities from Stordalen Mire, Sweden - G.F.S.T50 | ecosystem: Environmental > Terrestrial > Soil > Wetlands > Peat | place: Sweden: Norrbotten County, Stordalen Mire... | reverse complement strand
GAGGTTTTTGTTGAAGAGCTTAGCAGAAACAAAACTATGCTAAAAAGCATAAAAAATGCATTAGAAAATGGTGCAAGATGTTATGCTGAGTGTGGAGGTTTAATGTATCTTACAGAAAACATAGATGGTATGGACACTGTAGGTTTTTTTAAAGGAAGTTCTTCTATGACAAAGAGTTTACAAAACTTTGGATATGCACAAATTCAGGTTGTAGAAGATAATAATATTCTTGAAAAAGGATTTAATATAAACTGCCATGAATTTCATAAGTCTAAAGTAAATCTACAGGAAGAAACAATATATCAAGTAGTAAAAGATAATTATGATGGAACAAAAAAGTTTTGGAATTGTGGATATGTTAAGAAAAATACAATAGCTGCATATGCGCATGTTCATTTTTTTGGAAACATGGAAATGGTTTTAAACTTAATAGGAAAAAGGTGAAGAGCTGATGGATTATATGAAGAATCCTATGGGAATAGAAAAAAGAAGTTTTGAGATAATTGAAAGCGAAATGGGAGAACATAATTTTTCACAAAGAGAATTAAGCATTGTTAAAAGAGTAATACATACAACAGCAGATTTTGAATATATGAATTTACTTTATATTAGAGAAGGTGCAATAGCTCGTGCTTTAGAGCTTTTGAAAAATGGAACTACAATATATACAGATACTAATATGGCATTGTCCGGAATAAATAAGGCGGCATTGAAAGCATTAAATTGCAAGGCAGAGTGTTTTGTTTCAAGAGAAGACGTGGCAAAACAGGCTAAGGAAAAGGGAATAACTAGATCTATGGCAGCAGTGGAAAAGGCTGTAGAGGATGGTGTGGAGTTTTTTGTATTTGGTAATGCACCTACAGCGCTATATAAATTAAAGGAATTAACATTAGAAGGTAGGGCAAAACCAAAGTTTATTATTGGAGCGCCTATAGGATTTGTTGGTGCAGCGGAATCAAAGGAAGAGATAGAAAAACTAGATATGCCGCTTATAACCATAAGGGGAAGAAAAGGCGGTAGTAGTGTTGCAGCTGCTATTGTTAATGCACTCATGTATATGTTAATTGAGAGGGAGTAGTATGCTTGATTTATATGTAAATTGTGATGGTAAAAGGTTAAGATGTGGTTATACAACGGGGTCATGTGCCGCCGCCGCAGCCAAAGCAGCAACTATAATGTTGTATTACAAGGAAAAGCTAAAAGATATTAAAATAGATACCCCCAAAGGAATAGAGTTACTGTTACCAATTGAAAAGGTAGTGCATGGAGAAAATTATGTGGAGTGCTGCATAATAAAGGACGGGGGAGATGATCCTGATGTAACCCATGGACTTGAAATCTTTGCAAGAGCAGAAAAAATTCCAAGTGGTTTTATTCTAAAGGGTGGAAAAGGTGTAGGTATTGTTAAAGGTGAAGGGCTCTATGTGAAAAAAGGGGAGCCAGCTATAAATCCAGTACCAAGGGCTATGATAGAAAAAGAAGTAAAAGAAGTGTTGCCTAAGGACAAAGGCGTACAAATCACAATTTTTGTGCCAAGGGGTGAAGAAATTGCTAAGAAAACTTTTAACCCAAGGCTAAATATTATTGGTGGAATCTCTATACTTGGGACAACTGGGATTGTAGTACCAATGTCAGAGGAAGCACTTAAGGAATCAATAAACATAGAGTTAAGACAAAAGGCACTTTTAGGACATAAGGAAATAGTGTTAGTATTTGGGAACATGGGTGAAGATAAGGCTAAAAGTCTTGGTATTAATCCAGAGAATATAGTTATAATGTCCAATTACGTGGGCTATGCAATAAACAGCTGCCTTGAGCATGGAATAAAAAAGGTTACAATAGTAGGGCATATAGGAAAGCTGTGCAAGGTAGCAGCAGGCTGTTTTAATACTCACAGCAGAGTGTGTGATGTAAGACTTGAGGTCATTGCCTTAGAACTTGCACTTATGGGTGAAGCTGTGGAATTAATAAGGAATATATATATTGAAAAAACCACTGAGGGTGCAGTAAAGCTTCTTGGAAATGGATATGAAAATTTATATGCCAATATAGGGAAAAAGATAGTAGATAGAATAGAACAATTCTCTTATAATGAAATTAAAGCTGAGGTTGTTATGTTTGCTATGGAAAAGGGTATACTCTATGATAGCAGGAAGTGAGGAACAGATGTTGCAGGTTGTTGGGCTTGGACCAGGTAGTAGAGAATATATGGTGAATGCAGCCTTGTCAGAACTATCAAAAGCAGATTATATAATTGGATTTAAAAGAGCTATAGAAAGTATAGAATTCATAGAAAAGCCTAAATACATTGCTAAAGGCTTAAAGGATATATTGGACTTTGCACAGGATAACAAGGATAAAAAAATATGCGTAATTGCATCTGGAGATCCTCTATTTTATGGCATTGCGGATTATTTAAATAAAAATTATGTTGGGGATATTAAAATTACACCAGGCATAAGCTCCTTTCAATACATGATGTGTAAGATAGGCAAGCCTTGGCAAAATGCAAAACTTTGCAGTCTTCATGGTAGAGAAGAGGAATTTATTAAAGTAGTAGAAGAAAATAAAATTTCTATATGGCTTACGGATAATAAGAACACACCGGATGTAATGTGTAAAAACATAGTTAAGGCAGGTATTAAAGTACAGGTATACATAGGTGAAAATTTATCCTATGAGGATGAAAAAATAAGCAGTGGTGAAGCTTTTGAATTTATAGATATAAAATTTAAAGATTTAACGGTGGTGGTAATAGAAAATGTTAATAAAGGATGAGGAATTTATTAGGGGTAATTGTCCAATGACAAAGGAAGAAATAAGGACCGTAAGTATTTCAAAACTAAATATTGAAAAGGGATACAGACTTCTAGACATTGGTGCAGGAACAGGGTCTATTTCAATTCAAATGAGTAAGTTAACTGAAACTGGTGAGGTAATTGCCATTGAAAAAGATGAAGAGGCTCTAGATATAATAGAAAAAAATAAAGAAAAATTTAATGCAGATAATTTGAAAGTAGTAAAAGGAGAAGCACTTTTAAAAGTAGAAGAAATAAAAGGAGAATTTGACGGTATATTTATTGGGGGCAGCAGTGGAAATATAGAAAGCATAATAGAAAAATACGGACAAAAGCTTAGGCGTGGAAAGTACATGGTATTAAATTTTATTACTATTGATAATGTATATAAGGCAATTCATGTTTTAGAAGCTTTAAATTATGAAACAGAGCTTATACAACTTTCTATTAGTAAGGCAAAGGGTAAAAGTCATATGCTATTGGCGTTAAATCCTATTTTTATAATAACAGCAAGGAGAGGAAAACATGAGTAAACTATATGGTATTGGAGTTGGCCCAGGAGACAAAGAACTGCTTACTGTTAAGGCTGTGAGAATAATTCAAAGTTCCCCAGTAGTAGTAGCTCCAAGCGGCATGGCAGGGGGAAAAAGTATAGCACTTGAAATTGCAGAGGAATACATAAACAATACTTCAGAAGTAATTATAAAACATTTTCCTATGGGTGGAGAAGATCAAGAAGATAAGATTTATCAGGCTTTTGAAGTGATAGAACAAAAACTTAAAGAGGGCAAAGATGTGGCTTTTTTAACCATTGGAGACCCATTTATATATAGTACATATATCTATCTTTTAAAATATGTAGAAGAAAAGGGCTATGAAACAGAAACCGTTCCTGGAATAACCTCTTTTAGTGCATGTGCAAGCATTGCAGGCACGCCTCTTGTAATTGGAGATGAAGGACTTTTAATTATCCCAGGAAGTAAAGTTCACACAATAAAAGACGAAAAGTATGTGGTTATAATGAAGGTTTATAAACATGAAGAAGAGGTTTTGGATGTGCTAGAACAAAAAGGCTTTAAATATGTTTATGTAAAAAGAGCAGGAAGAGAAGGACAAGAGGTATTAATGGATAGAGAGGCTATAACCCAAAATAGAGAATACATGTCTCTAATAATTGCAAATAGAATATAAAGGGTGGTACATATGGTTTATTTTATAGGAGCAGGTCCAGGAGATGTTGACTTAATAACGGTAAAAGGCAGAGATATTTTAACAAAAGCAGATATAGTTATATATGCAGGCTCACTAGTTAGTAGTGAACATTTAAAATTTTGTAAGGAAGAAGCAAAATTCTATAACTCAGCTTCCATGAATCTTGAAGAAGTGCTTGATGTAATTAAAGACGGTGCAGCACAGGGGAAAATTATTGTAAGGCTTCACACAGGAGATCCAGCAATATATGGGGCAATAAAAGAACAAATGGATGAACTAGATGCTTTAAACATAGAGTATCAGGTCATTCCAGGAGTAAGCTCCTTTACTGCAGCAGCTGCGTCAATAAAAAAGGAGTTTACACTGCCTTCTGTTAGTCAAACTGTAATATTAACCAGAGTGGAAGGAAGAACTCCAGTGCCACCAGGTGAGGATCTTGAAAAACTAGCAGGCATAGGAGCATCCATGGCTATATTTTTATCAATTTCTATGATTGATAAAGTTGTTAGTAAACTTAGAAAAGGTTATGGGAGAAATGTGCCAATAGCTGTGGTGGAAAGAGCCACATGGGAAGATGAGAGAACTATTATTGGGACACTAGATGACATATCAGAAAAGGTTAAAGAGGCAAAAATAACAAAATGTGCTCAAATATTAGTTGGTGACTTTATAAATAGTGAATATGAAAAGAGTAAATTATATGACAAAAATTTCTCTCATATGTTTAGAGAGGCAAAAGAATGAAAATAGTAGCAGTGAGCCTAAATAAATTTGGTGATGATATAGCAAATAGGATTAATAAGGCTGTGTCTATAGATATTTATTCAAAGAATAATATAGAAGAATTTAGTATTAATACTTTAACTGAAAAACTAATGGAAGAATATGAGGCTATAATTTTTATTTCCTCTACAGGTATAGCAGTAAGGTCCATAGCACCATTTATTAAAGATAAAACCAAAGATCCAGCAGTAGTTGTTATAGATATTCTTGGAAAATACGTTATAAGCCTTCTCAGTGGACATCTTGGAGGTGCCAATAAACTTACTAATGAAATTGCAGAAATAATAGGAGCACAGCCTATAATAACAACAGCTACAGACAACCTAAAGGTAACAGCACCAGATATTATTGCAAAAGATAATGATCTCATAATAGAGGATATGAAAATGGCAAAGGAAATCGCTGCACTTTTGGTTAACGGTGAAAAGGTGGCTTTTGTTGATGAAGCTGGGATTATAAAAACGCCAAGGGGATATACGGAGGATTTAAATGGTGCAGTTGGTGTGGTGTATGTAACAAATAAGCAAAGTTTTCCGTGCAAATGTGAAAAGAAACTTAAGCTTATTAGGAAAAACATTATTTTAGGAATTGGCTGTAAAAAAAATTATCCAGTAGAAGAAATGTATACTAGGGTTAAGGGTAAACTTGCAGAACTTAATTTTGAAGAGAAAGCTGTTAAAATTGTGGCATCTATAGATATCAAAAAGCAAGAGTATGCTATAGTAGAGCTTAGCACAGCTTTAAAGGCAGAATTTAAAACCTTTAGTGCAGAAGAGATAAAAGAAGTTCAGCATAAATATAAAGGCAGTGATTTTGTTGAAAAAAGCATTGGTGTAAGGGCAGTGTGTGAACCAGTAGTGGAGCTTTCTAAAGGATTAGTCATAACGGAAAAATTTAATTTATCGGGAATGACGATGTGTATCGGGAAGGAGAAAAAGTTTTAATGGGAAAATTATATGTAATAGGAATTGGTCCAGGAAGTATTGAAAATATGACTTTAAGAGCTAAAGAGGCTATTGAGGACAGTGATATCATAGTAGGCTATACAAAGTATGTTGATTTAATTAAGTCGTTAACAAAGGATAAAGAAATCTTTTCCACAGGAATGAAGGGCGAAGAAGAAAGATGCAGAGAAGCTCTTAGACTTTCAAAGGATAAAATTGTTTCTATAATAAGTACAGGTGATTCGGGAATTTATGGAATGGCAGGACTGATTTTAGAACTTAAAGAGGAGGAAGAGGTTGAAATTATACCTGGAATCACAGCATCCTCTGCAGCAGCTTCAGTTATTGGAGCACCAATAATGCATGATAACTGTAATATAAGTTTAAGTGATTTAATGACACACTATGAACTTATAAAAAAGAGAGTAGAGATGGCAGCAGAAGGGGATTTTGTAATATCTTTATATAATCCTAAAAGCAAAGGAAGACCACACTATTTAAGAGAATGCATAGATATAATTAAAAAGTATAGACAGGGAAATACTCCCGTAGCTGTAGTAAGGCATGCTTTAAGAGAGGGACAAGATGTGAAATTATTTAATGTTGACTCCTTCGAGGATAGTGAAGTTGACATGATGTGTATGGTTATAATTGGAAATAGTCAAAGCTATATTAAAGATGGAAAATTCATAACTCCTAGAGGTTACAAAGTATGATTGGATTAATACTTGGAACTTCCGAAGGCAAAAAGATACTTTCTCTTTTAAATAAGTTTACAGAAGATATTTTTGTGTCTACGGCAACGGAATATGGTGGAGAACTACTTAAAGATTATAAATATAAGGTTTTGAATACAAAACCACTTGATTTAGACGGATTAGAAGAAGGCATTATTAAAAACAAAATAAATATTCTTGTGGATGCATCCCATCCTTATGCTGAGGTTGTAACAAAGAATGCACTTCTAGTATGCCAAAAGTTAAATATAACCTATGCAAGATATGAAAGACCTAGAACATTTTTAAGTGAGGATAAACATGTAATAAGAGTAAAAGATTACGATGAATTGTACTTAAAAATAAGAGATGTTAAAGGAACAATTTTAAATACAACTGGAAGTAAAAACATAGATAAATTTATTGAGATGAATTTAAACAACAGAATAGTGCATAGAGTATTACCCTCTGTTACAGTTATGGAAAAATGTTTTTCACTAGGAGTGAAAACAGAGGATATAATTGCTATAAAAGGACCAATAAGCTATGAGTTAAACTGTGGTTTTATTAAAGAATATGATGCGAAAGCAATAATTCTTAAGGATAGCGGAGTTCAAGGCGGAACTGAGGATAAAATAAGGGCGGCCATTGATATGGATATAATAGCTATTGTAATTGATAGAAAAAATCAGTGTACTAGAAATGCATTTAATAGTGAAGAGGCAGTGGCAAATTTTGTGATGGGATTTTTGCTTGGAAAATTGAAAGGGTGATTGTAATGTATCTTTTGGAAGATGAAGCACAAATTTTCTATAAACTATGGTTAAGTTTGTTGGATTATACAAATAAGAAATATAAAATATGTCCAAAATTAAAAGAATTGAAGAATTCAAAAAGTATAAATCCACAAGACTTAAGTCCAATAAAAAATAAATTGTGGGAAAATAAAAATTTAATTGATGAATATTTAAATATGAATGGGCATTTACATAGTAAAGACGAAGTTGAAATTATAAATGGTTGGAAAAGAAATATTGCAGGAAAGTTTATTATCTTAAAGCATTTAAAGAATTATACGGTTTTTATGGCAATAGAGGATGATATAAAATTATATGGAGTAATAGGTATTTCAAATCCTATAGAAATTATGTTCTCATCTTCAGCGTTACCTGTTTGTGTAAATGGAGTATTAATACCATTTAAAGGTAAGATAATATATGATAGTATTTTATATACACATAATATTTCATTTGGAAGTGGTGCTAAAAAGGGGTTTAATGAAGACTATCGTAAGGCGAAAGTTAAGTATGGGATAAGTACTACAATATAATTTAAATAACATTTTTAAGAAGGAGTATATATGGCTAAATAAACATAATACCCATATTCCGACTAGATAAAAACCCTTGTTATGAATTACTTTTGTAATTAAATTCATAACAAGGATTTTTATTCATTATCTCTAGCTATTCATCTAGATTAAATAATCCACTGCCGCCTGTTCAATAGGAATTCCCTTTTTATAACGATTGATAAATTGCTCAAAGCCAGCAACATCTTTTGGGTCAGGCTTTACTTCTTCAGCTACATAACCAGCAAAAACTTTTTTTGATAAAAATTCTGTTAACGTGGAATTAGTGTCCTTATTTTTCAAATAGCTAGCTAATAGTGCAATTCCCCATGCACCGCCTTCTCCAGCAGTTTCCATAACCGATACTGGTGTATTTACTGCAGCAGCAACGGCTGCTTGTCCCACAATAGGTGTCTTGAACAATCCACCATGTCCTAGTAATTTATCAAGTTTCACACCCTCATCCTTTAGGAGAATGTCCATCCCAATTTTCAATGCGCCTAAGGAAGTAAAGAGATGTGTTCTCATAAAGTTTGGTAAGTTAAAATTACTTTTTGGTTTCCGTACAACTAGAGGTCTACCTTCCGAAACACCCGTGATGTTTTCACCTGTAAAATAGTTATAAGCAAGAATTCCTCCACAATCGGGGTCACCTAGAAGTGCTTGATTATAGAGCCCCGTATAAAGAAGATCTCTTCCAACCTTGACATTTAGCACTTCAGCAAATTGCTGAAAAATATTGACCCATGCTTCTACATCAGAATAACCATTATTTGCATGAGCCATCCCCACTAAGTCTCCTGAAGGTGTCGTTACCAGATCAATCTCTGTATGAACCTTAGAAAGTGGCTTCTCAAGGACGACCATTGCAAAAATTGATGTACCTGCAGAGATATTTCCTGTGCGCGGTGCAACTGAATTTGTCGCAACCATCCCTGTACCTGCATCTCCTTCAGGTGGACATAGAGGAATTCCACCTTGAAGATTTCCACTCACATCAAGCTTTTTTGCTCCTTCTGGAGTTAAGAAACCAGCATTTTCCCCAGCTACTAAGACCTTTGGTAGAAGCTTCTCCACATTTAATGAATATTTTTCAACTTCTGGCAAGTGATTAAAGGTTTCTAGCAGATGCATATCATAATTATGCATCTTCATATCAATTGGAAACATTCCTGATGCATCACCAATACCCAAGACCTTTTCACCAGTTAATTGCCAATGAATATAGCCAGCTAAAGTAGTTAGAAAATCAAGCTTTTCAATATGAGGTTCATTACGAAGAATAGCGTGATATAAATGAGCTATGCTCCATCTTTGAGGAATATTGAATTGAAATAATTCCGTTAACTTTTTCGCTGCTTCTTCTGTCATGGTATTACGCCAGGTCCTAAATGGAACAAGAAGATTTCCTTGTTTATCAAATGCCATATATCCATGCATCATTGCTGAAAACCCAATTGAACCAATTTTTGAAATTGTTACACCATATCGTTCTTTTACCTCATCAAAAACTTTTTGATAACTGTATTGTAACCCCCTCCAGATTTCCTCTAGCGAATAGGTCCAAATCCCATTCTCTAAACTTGTCTCCCATTCAAAGCTGCCACTAGCTAACGGGGAGAAATCGTTTCCTACAAGAACCGCTTTAATGCGAGTAGAACCAAATTCTATTCCTAATGATGTCTTACCATTTTGAATTTCTTCTACTATTTTCTCTTTTATAGACAATAGAAAAACCACCTTTCAAAATAATTATAAACGGTTTTTACAATAAATATTAATTATGTAAATAATAATATTTATATGTACAAATGTCAATAATAAAAAATTTATACAGATAAAATTCTAAAAAACGCTATGGCATTAGCATATTTTTTATGCTAATGCCACAGTCTTATTTTCTTTCATATGTCTTATATTCAAAAACCATATCGAAAATAAATACAAGAAAAGATAATATTAAGATAGTATTTATTAGGCTGCTGCCAGCCATGAAAATCAAACTAATTAAAGAAACTAAAATTATCAAACCACTTACCCATCTAATAAATCTCATAAGTATTTTGCTACACAAAACAAAAAAAGTTTAGTGTAACTACCCTCTCTTTCAATAATAAAGTGTAAATTTATTTTAACCATAATACGTATATATATTCATAGAGCGGTTTTTGAATTATATGAGGGGTAAATTACATGGGCAATGATGGTATTATATATAAAAAATTATAAAATAAAAGAGAGGAATATCCTCTCTTAAATTACTGTTAGTCTCTGTAGTTATTTCTTTGATTTTTTCTTGCTCTTCTGCAATCAGGACATCTAACAGGTTCATTTTCGAATCCTTTTTCTTTGTAGAATTCTTGTTCTCCTTCTGTGAAAACAAATTCATTTCCACAATCCTTGCATACAAGTGTCTTATCTGCCATAAAAAAACCCTCCTTAAAAATACCATAGGAATAATAAATCTTGATAATTGTCGTCTCCTATGATAAAAAGGAGTTGAAATCACCTTGATAATTAACCTATAAAAATTATGAATAATTAATACTTACTCTATAATATTATAACATAGAAGCAATAAATTTGGAAATCAATTAATGAAAAAAAATAATTTTTTTTTTCAAGCGGCATAAATACACCTAAACTCCATAACAGAATTTTAGTTGATAATTATTAAAATTAAATATATACTAATAAAATAGAAAAAAAATATAGCTTTATGGAGTTGATAGAATTGTCAAGCGTTATAGACGTTTTGGTAGAGCGTGGATTTATAAAACAGTTTACACACGAAAATGAAACAAGGGAGCTTCTTGAAAAAGAAAAAATAAGTTTTTATATAGGCTTTGACCCTACAGCGGATAGCTTACATGTTGGACATTTTTTAGCACTTATGCTTATGTCACATATGCAGAAAGCTGGTCATAGACCAATTGTACTTGTTGGTGGTGGAACAGCTATGGTGGGCGATCCTACAGGTAAAACGGATATGAGAAAAATGCTCACTAGAGAAGATATTGAGCAGAATGTTAAATGCATAAAAGAACAAATGGGAAGATTTATAGAGTTTGAAGATGGAAAAGCTATTTTGGCAAATAATGCTGATTGGCTTATGAATTTAAATTACATAGAGTTTTTAAGAGATATAGGGGTGCATTTCTCTGTGAATAGAATGCTTACTGCAGAATGCTTTAAACAGAGACTTGAAAAAGGTTTATCATTTCTTGAATTCAATTATATGCTCATGCAGGGATATGATTTCCTTGAATTAAACAAGAGATATAATTGTGTTATGCAGTTAGGGGGAGATGATCAGTGGTCAAACATGATTGCTGGTGTAGAACTTATTAGAAGAAAAGAAAATAAACCAGCATTTGCAATGACTGCTACGCTTCTAACTACTAGTGAAGGAAAAAAGATGGGAAAAACAGAAGGTGGAGCTGTATGGCTTGATCCTGAAAAGACAACACCATATGATTTCTATCAATATTGGAGAAATGTAGAAGATGCAGATGTGGAAAGATGTCTCTCACTGTTAACATTTGTACCAATGGATGAAGTAAGAAGGCTAGGAAGTCTAAAAGATTCAGAAATAAACAAAGCAAAGAAAATTTTAGCATATGAAGTAACAAAGCTTGTACATGGGGAAGAAGAAGCTAAGAAAGCTGAGAAAGCTTCAGAAGCACTATTTGGAAGCGGTAGCGATATGAGTAATGTGCCTACAGTTTCAATAACAAAGGATATGTTAGGTGAAGCTTTATTAGATGCTTTAGTTTATACTAAAATAATTCCTTCAAAATCAGAAGGTAGGAGACTGATACAGCAAGGTGGAATAGTACTGAATGATGAGAAAGTTTCCGACGTAAATGCAAAAATACAGGAAAGTGATTTTAAAGACGGAAGTATTCTTTTAAAAAGAGGCAAAAAGAAATTTTATAAAATAATTATAGAATAATGCATATGAAAATAGGATGTTTCAAATATATTTTGAAACATCCTATTTTCATATGCATTACCTATTTTGAAGCATATGCATCTTTTAGTACCTTCCCTAATCTTTTAATTCCTTCAACAATTCTTTCATCTGGCATATTGGAATAGTTTAGCCTGAAGGTGTTTTTGCATCCACCATTAGGGAAAAATGAGTGTCCCGGTACAAAAGCTACATTATTCTTGATAGCCGTATTAAATATGTCTATAGAATCAATATTAGAATCTAGTTCAACCCATATGAAAAGTCCGCCATCTGGTAATGTATATTTTATATTTTGAGGAAATTCTTCTTTTATACATTGAATCATTAATTCTCTTCTATGTCTGTATACTTCTCTTATCTTATCTATATGTGCTTCAATATCATACATTTCCATATATTTAGCAGCCATAATTTGTGAGAATATATTTGTATGCAAATCTACGTTTTGCTTAAAAGGAACATACTTCTCTAAAAATTCTGAATCTGCGCAAATCCAACCAATTCTTAAACCTGGTGCAAATATTTTTGAAAATGTACTTATGTAAATAACTCTTCCCTCTGTATCAAAATGTTTAACAGGTGGAATTTTTTCACCGGCAAATCTAACTTCACCATAAGGATTATCTTCTATAATTATTACATCATATTTATTTGCAAGTTCTATTAATTTTCGTCTTCTGTCTAAGCTCATAGTTCTTCCAGTTGGATTTTGAAAATCTGGAATTGTATAAATAAATTTTGCATTAGGATTATTTATTAGTATTTCCTCCAAATTTTCCATTATCATACCGTCTTCATCCATGGAAACTTCCTCAAAATTAGGCATATATGCCTTAAATGCATTTAAAGCAGCAAGATATGTAGGACTTTCACAAATTATAGTATCTCCTTCATCTATAAATACCTTTCCAGAAAGGTCAAGTGCCTGCTGAGATCCAGCTGTAATTATTATATTTTCTACAGAAGAATCTATACTTAGATTTTTCATTCTTTTACATATAGCTTTTCTTAGTGGAATATAACCTTCAGTGGTACTGTATTGAAGAGAAGCTTCACCTTCATTATCTAAAACTTCTATACATACTTTTTTTAATTCTTCTATTGGGAAGAGTTCAGCAGCAGGAAGCCCACCAGCAAAGGATATTATTTCTGGATTTTCTGTAACCTTTAATATCTCACGAATTTCTGAAGCTTTAACATAGTTATTTCTCTTAGCAAATTTATTCTTCAAATTGAACACCTCTTTAAAATTGATATATACACTATTATTGAGTGATAGGTTTATGATATCATAAGATAAGAAATTTTGTATATAGTATTGTAAGGCATATTCAATATTTATGGAAGGTTACGATAATATACATATATGCATTAGTACGGAGAGTAAGAGTACATAGAAAGGAGGCATAGCATGGCACAAATTATTAATGTTTCCAATACACCTGGAAATACAAACTTAAATTCATCTAAAGATATTAATTTGGAAGTAGGAGACGTCTTTTCTGCAAAAGTTGTAAATGGTAACAATGGAAGCAATCAAATAGTACTAAAATTGGGGAATGGAATACAAATCAACGCCAGTGTTGATGGTCAAATCAACATAAATACAAATGGTCAAAATAAATTTTTGGTGGAAGGGTATGAAAATGGACAACTAAAAGTAAAACTTCTTCAAAACAATGCTAGTTCCAGTAGTAATTTAGACCAAATTATTAAAGGTTTTTTAGGTAGCAATGTAAGTGATGAAGATTATTCAATGTTAAATGCTCTAATTAAGTATAATGTACCTCTTACCAAGGCAAATGTATTATATGGAAAGACCATTATGGATTTTCAAAATAGTATAAAGAACAATCCCACAAAAGAAAGTGAATTTATAGATAATTATGTAGCTAGTAGAGGGATTAATGAAAATAGTAGTGAAGGAAAAGAAGTAACAGATGTAGTTAAAGACCTTTGTAGTCAATTAAAAAATATCGATAATGAACAGCTTGCCACATTTATGGAAAATGGAATTGATTTATCTAGTGATAATATAAAGAGCTTTAATAATATTTTTAACAATGATAGTGTAGTTTTTAAAAATTTATCAGATATAAAGGACGAAATAAATAAAATTAATCCTAATGATGATGCACAGACAAATGATGTAACTGTAACGACTGAGAAGTATGATAATAGCAAAATATATGCTAAAACAAATATAGAGGCAAATTCAAATGGAATATCAAAAATTGATACTAATATAAGCAAAATTGTAAGTTTAGTATTAGAAGATAAGTTGGAAGGAGGCAGTAATATAATGCCAAGCATTTCAAATGTTAATAATCAAGTTGGGATTCAAAATAAAACTACAAGGAAGTTAAGTTTTGATGTAGGCGAGGTATTTGGAGCTAGAGTTGTTTCTTATGATGGAGAAAATGATGAAACAGTATTAAAATTAACTGATGGATGGAAGTTTAGTGCTAAGTTAAATAACGGAATAAGTTTGAATCAAAATGAATTTTACAGATTTACGGTTCAAGGTTATGAGGATGGCAAAATAAGTCTTAATACAATTAAAGATAGTGATACTGGTAAGAATACAGATGATGAAATAGATGGAATTTTAAAAGAGTACACTGGAGATAGTTCAAGTAGTGGAGATGCTACCTTGCTTAAATCACTTATTAAACATGGAATACCTCTTACAAAAGACAATATTTCATTAGCTAAGTCCATAATGGATTTTAAAGAAAGCATAACTGAAAATCCTGAAAAAGAGGATGAGTTCATAAATGCATATATGAATAGTAAGGGTTTAGATGAAAACAATTGTGACGTGCAGAGCGTAAAAGCTTCAATTAAAAGCTTTTTCTCTGAGCTTAAGGGATTTAGCACTAATGAACTTGCTACTTTCATAGAAAATGGAATTGAACTTACTGATGAAAACATAAAAAGTTTCAATAATGTTTTTCAAAATGATTCTACAATAAATAAAGAACTGCAGGATATAAAACAAGAGATGCCTAGTAGTATAAATAATAAAGAAATAGAAACTAATCCAGAAAAAACTGCTATTAATGATGCCATAAATGATACAGATAAAAATACAAGCAAAGCTGTAATAGAAGAAATTAATTCAAAAATAAATGAAATGAAGGATACAATAAGGCAATTAACAAGTTCAAATGACTTTGAAAAATTAGGAATGAATAAAGCAATAGAGAGTCTAATTAGCAAGCTAAATGATTTCAAAGTATTTAATACTATGTCACAAAATTATTATTGTATGGATGTTCCTATGAATTTTAGGGATAATGATTATAATTTTAAACTTATAATAAAAGATGATAGAAAGAGTGGAAAAAAGATAGATTCAAAGAATGTAAAAATTGCAACCTCAATTAAAACAATTAACATGGGAGTAGTGGATGCATATATTGCTGTGGATAACAAAAATTTAAATATAGATATAAAATCTGATGAAAAATGGACAAGACTCTTAAACATGGCTAAAAAAACATTAACAAATAATATTGAAAGTATGGGATATAATGTTAATATAAATGTCAAAGATAAAGAAGAGGAATTCAATATAGTAAACTGTAGAGAGTTCTTTAATGATGGAGCTATAGGAAATTTAGATACTAGAGTATAGGGGTGATGGGAATGCCTGTAAACAGAAAAAAAGCAGCAGCACTAAGGTATGAAAAAAGTTATGAAGCTCCAATTGTAACCGCAGCTGGAATTGGACTAATAGCTGATAAAATTATAGAAAAAGCAGATGAAAATAATGTACCTATAGTGTATAATAAGGAGTTAGCAGACTTGTTACAAAATATTGATATAGGAGATAGTATACCTCCAGAAATATATGAGGTTGTAGCGCAAGTTATAGCTTATGTTATGAACGTAGATAATAAATTAAAGGCAAGAGACTAATATGGACTTTAAATATGCCTAAATAGGGAGAGATGAACTCATGGCCTTATATGCAATATCAGATTTTCATCTAGCATTAGGTGGTGATAAACCAATGGACATTTTTGGACACAATTGGTTAAATCATGATGAGAAGATAAAAAATAATTGGTTAAATATAATTACTAAGGATGACACTATACTTGTTGCTGGTGATATATCTTGGTCAATGCATATGGATGAGGGAATGAAAGATTTGAAGTGGATTCATGAATTACCAGGTACAAAAATTTTTGTAAAAGGAAACCATGATTATTTTTGGACATCGATAACAAAATTAAATAGTCTTTATGAGGATATGAAATTTATACAAAATAATTTCTTTACATATAAGGATTATGCAATTTGTGGTACTAGGGGATGGATTAGTCCTGAATATGAAAATTTTACATCACATGATGAAAAGATTTATAAAAGAGAATTGATAAGATTAAGATTATCTTTGGAATCAGCTCTTAAAAATGGATATACAAATATTATAATAATGGTGCATTATCCACCATTTATGGATAAATTAATAGAAAACAATGAAATGGTTAATTTAATTGAAGAGTATAAAGTTAAAAAAGTAATTTATGGACATTTACATGGACCTTCATTGCAAAAAATAAAAGATATAGTCATTAGAAATGAGGTAGAATATATAATTACTTCTTGTGACTATATAAATTTTACACCAATAAAAATTATGAACTAATTTCTATTGGTGTAAAAGTTATAATTAAAACAATCCTAGAAAAGGGAATTTTTTCTTGGTTTGGATTTGATTATTGTTAGGATTTCTATATTTTTCATCGGTACTCTTTATTAAGTCCTTCTGCTTTCTACCCATATCTTTTATTTTTTGAGAAGACATTGATGATGTTATGACGTTTCCAAACCATAATAAAGCTTCCTCATTGTTAGAGCAACGTCTGTGAAGTTCCCCAATAAGATACATAACGGTGTATCTATCCATTCCATACATTGGAAAGTCTTCTTTGTAATAAGCCTCAAGAAAACCGTCTAGGGCATTTTTTATGTATTTATTTTCATTTTCAGTATCTTTAATAATTCTATATATCCAAGCTATTTTTAAACAAATCATAGCCTTTTTATAAGATTCAGCATTAATTACAGTATAGTTTATTAATGCAAGTTTATATCTTTCAATTGCTATTTTTTCATCATAAACCAAAGGATAAGTCTTTGGTTTCCATTTCAAGGAAATGTTTTTCACGATAAGTTCTTTTTTTATTTCTCTGATTTTTTCAAAATCCGTTTTAATAGCAGTATATCCACAAGTATTACAAAGCCATATGTCGTAAAAATATGGATTAATTCTAGTGTAATTAATAAAAAAATCACTATCTTTTTCTTTAACCCTATAAGCGGATGTTTTAACTGATCTTACTTTAAATTCATTTTCACATATAGGACATTTTATTGTTTTATCATATAGTAAAGTTGAAATATCTATATTTTCCTCACTTATTGTCATAATGTGGTTCACTTCTTTCATATAGTTTGTGGAATTCTCTGGTAAAGTTTAATTTAATTTAATAATTTATGATACATAATATTATAACAAAAAAAATGCTTATCTCATAGAGTTTAAGATAAAAAGTAATATATCTATAATTTATTTTTTGAGTTATAATTATAAATAATGGAACTACATTTTTTTAAAAAGGATGATTTTAATGGCTACTATTCAATGGAAAACATTCTTGATACCGTACAATCAAGCAGTAGAAGAATTAAAGGTTAAAATAAGAAGTATTCGAAAAGAATATAGAAAGAAAAATGAATATTCACCCATAGAATTTGTAACAGGTAGAGTTAAAGAAATATCTAGTATAATAGAAAAAGCTAACAAGTTCAATATACCTCACGATAGAATTCAATTTGAGATGGAAGATATAGCTGGAATTAGAGTGATGTGTCAGTTTGTAGACGATATTGAAAAAGTTGTTGGATTAATAAGACAAAGAAAAGATATGGAAATATTATATGAAAAAGATTATGTTAATAATGTAAAGAAGAGTGGATATAGAAGCTATCATATTGTAATAAAATACCCTGTAAGCATGGCGGAAGGGCAAATAGAAATACTTGCTGAGTTCCAAATAAGGACACTTGCAATGAATTTTTGGGCGACTATAGAGCATTCTCTTAATTACAAATATAAACAGAATATACCCTTACATATAAAAGAAAAATTAAAAAATGGAGCTGATGCTGCATTTAAGCTTGATGAGGGAATGCTGGAAATTAAAGATGAGATAAAAGATGCACAGAGGTTATTTGAAGTAAAATCAAGTTTAATTTCTGATATTATGAATCTAATTTTCATACTCTCATCTATGGGAAAAGTAAATGAAGCAGCTAATTATAGAAGTAAACTAAACAAGCTTATTGAAACTGGAAAAGAAGTTGAATTAAGTAGTTTACGAAGCGAAATAGAAAAAGTTGTGGACAATTCTAGGTAGAAGGGGATTTAGTTGAAAATTGAGAGTTAACTCTCAATTTTCAACTTAAATCTTTAAATCCTCCATGTCTATTTTGTATTCTCTAAAGCTTTCTTATTTCTAAAATGATATATAATAAATACAATCAAAGGAATGACGAAATAATTTACTAGAATTATATATAAATATATATTCAACAATTTAAATAACAAGATAGTATTTGCTGAGCAAAAATACGCACTTATGCCGACTAGGGCAGTGATAATAAATATAATTAGTTTGTTTTTAATATTAAATTTTTCTAAAAGCATATCAATGGATAGGAAGGTTAAAATATACTTTACATACCATCCGCCTAGTATTTGAAAAAGCACATATAACTCACCACCCTCTAAAAATTCAAAATAATTAATTAATTGAGCCTGAATTGTTTTTGGATAGTATATTGGATTTAATCTTGATGGTCCAAAAGTAGTCAACACACCTATAGTTGACACAATAGCCAGCTGTATTATAAATACAAGAGTCCAACCTATGTATTTTCTTAAGGAATTTTTGTCATTAAACTCAGTAAGCATAGGAAGAATTATGGAAAAACTTGATAAGTATGCTAAACTTTTAACTATTGAACCAACAAAATGCATAGTTATTCCATTACCCATTATAGGAAATAGATACTGAATATGTTTATATTGTTGTGTTAATATTGCTAGGCTTATTCCGGCTATAATTATAAGTGTTATAGCAACAATAGTTACAATTATTACAGAATTTCTTCCTTTCACTATTGTATAAATAGCTGGTATTATCAAAAAAGCAATAAAAAACCATGGAGGTGTATCACGAAGCATATTCACATGCATAGAATTTGCTTCTACTGAAGAGCATTCCACTAATGTTAAAAACATTGAAAATATAAAAAAACATAAAAATATTGTTCCTAAGGTTTTTCCAAGAGCAGTACAATATATTTCACGAATATTAAAATTATTATTTTTTTTACTTATCGTTATTATTATGTACGCAAATGCAAATAGTATTAATCCAGAGCAAATTACAGAAATCCAAGAATCTCTACCTCCTATTGTTGTATAAATTGTGGGATATGTTTTTATAGAAATTATTGTAATTCCAGTCAAAATAAAAAATAAATGGCTACCATTAAATTTATTCATACCATCACTCCTGTACATTTTAGTGTCCTTTGCATAAAGTATCGATAAAAATCCATACTATGATTACGGAGCACAGATTAAGATTATTATTTGATGTTAAGTAAATATTATTCAATAAATCAAAGAAAATAAGCAGGTGATAATATGAATGAAGACTACATTGCTTTTGTAAAAGATAAATTTAAGGGAAATGTTGATGTAAAATATAGGCAAATACAATGTAAAAATGGAAATATTCTTATTGTATTTATTGATAATATGTCCGACGCAAAATTTATAAGTCAGCATATTATTGAACCAATTATTAGAGAAAAAGATAATATTGAAACTGCAACAGATGTAAGGAAAGGTATAGTGTATGCAAATTCCTTAGGTATGATAAAAACTAGTCATGAATTACTTTATCATATACTTTCTGGAGATGTTGTAATAATTTCGGATTTTTATGAAGGACTTATATTTTGTGAGGCAAAAAATTATACCAGAAGATCTGTAAGTATTCCAATAACAGAAAGCGTTATAAAAGGTCCTAGAGAAGGGTTTACAGAAGCATTTGTTGACAATATTTCACTAATAAGAAGGAAGGCAAGAAATGCGGATTTAAAATTTGAAAATATTTTTGTAGGAAAAAAATCTGATACAGTTGTTATTGTGGCTTATATTAAAGGGGTTGCAAGCGATAAACTTGTGTCTCAGGTAAAAAAAGAATTAAAAAATATGGATATAGATTTTTTATTAGATACAAACTATATTGAGGAGAGACTTGGAGAAAAAAATACTTTTTATGAAACAGTTGGTTATTCAGAAAAACCAGATATAGTAACTTCAAAATTATTTGAAGGAAGGGTAGCAATTATTGTAGATGGAACGCCTTTTGTAATAACAGTACCTTATTTTTTTTATGAAAATTTTCAAATGGCAGACGACTATTACTTAAATAAATTATTATCAAATTCTATGAGAGTTTTAAGATGGATGGCTATATTTATATCTATGCTTCTACCAGGATTATTTGTAGCATTAACTACAAATCATTTTTCATTAATACCATCCATTTTTGTATTTCGATTAGCCATTACAAGAGCGGGTGTACCATTTCCTATGGTGGTAGAAGTTTTGCTTATGATTTTTTTCTTTCAGATTTTGAGAGAAGCAGGCATAAGGCTTCCACAGCCAATAGGGCAGGCAATGAGTATTGTTGGGGCTTTAATATTAGGGCAATCAGCTGTAAGTGCGGGTTTTGCTTCTGAAACCACAGTTATTGTTGTGGCATTATCCTCCATTTCTACGTTTTTAACTCCAAAGTTATATGGAGCAATAATGTTCTGGTCAATTCTTATAATTATATTTAGTGCAGTGGCTGGATTACCAGGATTTTATGTATGCTTTTTGCTTTTATTATCCGAGCTTGCTAGTTTAAAAAGTTGTGGCTATAAATATTTATTTCCAATGGGTACTTTAAAGAAATTTAATTTTAGAGATATATTTATAAGAGATAACTTAGATTCAATATCTAAAGATTTTACAAATGAGGATGATAAAAAATGAAAAAAACTTTATTGTGCATTTTTTTAATAAGTTGTATATTTCTGAGTGGATGTTATAGTTACCAAGATATAAACAATGTGGTTTTTACAACAGCTATAATATTCGATATTGATAATGACAATAAACCCGTTGTGTACCTTGAAATTTTTAAGCCTGCTAAAACAGCTTCAAAGAGTGCAGAAAAAGCAGAAAGAATTGTACTTAAAGGTACAGGAAGATCTGTTTATGAAGCCTTAAATGAGGCTAATCTAGCATCAAG
>Ga0255360_1000138_pt1 | contig 21190 bp, 20 predicted proteins | sample GFST50metaG_FD_186004 | JGI IMG/M metagenome (GOLD analysis project Ga0255360, IMG submission 186004) | Peat soil microbial communities from Stordalen Mire, Sweden - G.F.S.T50 | ecosystem: Environmental > Terrestrial > Soil > Wetlands > Peat | place: Sweden: Norrbotten County, Stordalen Mire... | reverse complement strand
CTGCTTCTTCAATTTTGTATGAAAAGATAACTAATTTTCACAAACTTTACCCTAAAATAAATTTTCAAATAAGAGAAAGAACTAACTCCGCAATACTTGAACTTTTAAATAGTGGTATTATTCAAATCGGTATAATAAACTCTTACTATGATTCCAATGATGTTGACCACCCAATTCTTAGCTTGAAAAACCTTGAATTTAAATATTTATATGCTGAGCCTATGGTTGCAGCTTTTACTAATAATTTCAGTCCTTATTTACTAAAAGAAAAAGTTTCCTTAAATAGCCTAAATACTTTACCATTAATACTCCATTTGAAACTAAAAAAAACAATAATCGATGCTTGCGATAAGCTAGATTTTACCCCTAATATATTTTGTGAAAGTGATGATGCAAGGTCTATGTTAAGTTGGGCAAATACTGGCATGGGGATCGCTATAGTGCCAAAATCTGCTATTTCACTAGCAACAAATAACAATTTACTATATAAAGAAATCATAAATCCAAATTTGATTACAAAAACTTTTGTTGTTTGGATGAATAATCACTATATTACTAGTGCTACAAGGCACTTTTTAGAAATGTTTGATAATCAATAGTTGGTTACAACCATACAGAGAGGGGAATTATTAATGAATATTGAATATTATAAAAATTTTAATTACAAGGTAAAGATGGTGACATTATTAAATTTATTAGGATTTGTAGTCACCACAATATTAGTAGAATTAAATTATACAAAAAAATTTGATACTTTCTTCATAAAGCTTATGAAAGTACATAAAAATCATTTATTAAAAAAATTTACAAATACATTGTCCTCCATTGCCTCACCTGAAAATTTATTATTTTTTTCTCTTATATTAATAGTGGGTACAATTCTTATATTATTAATTTTTAATAAATGGAATAAAATTTATAATATCACAAATAACTTAAAATTGTTACTTTTCACAATTTTAATAGCATATTTTTCAAACGATGTTTTAAAACATTTATTTAAAAGAGCAAGACCCTCAGCAAAGGCTATTTCAAAAATAGGTAAGTATTCATTTCCAAGTGATCATGCTATGATGGCTTTTGCTTTTTTTATAACAATAGCATATATACTTTCCCCGTATGTTAAGTCAAAAGTAATTAAGTTTACTATATGGTTTTTATCTATTTTAATTACTATTTTAATTGGTTTAAGTCGTGTATATTTACAAAAACATTTCATGACAGATATAATTGGGGCATATTTTTTTAGTGGCTTTATTTTGTGTTTTTTTATATGGGTAATCAACAAGAAAATATATATTAAATAGAAATCACATAATTTTGACACAAATTTTCCACATTTCCTTGTTATAATTTAAATATAGTAATTTTCAGATTCCTAAATCACAAGAGGTGTAATATATGACTAACAATAAAAATATCCACAATAACTTTATAAATAATGAAAAATTTAAACATATTATAAAATTTGGGTGTGTAGGGTGCTTAAATACCATGTTTGACTTTGGAATATTCTCATTGCTAAATATTTTATTTGGTTTTAACTATGTTATAAGTCAGATAGTATCCTATTCCAGTGGTACTTTAAACAGTTATCTTTTTAATAAATTTTGGACTTTTAATGATACTAGAACTAATAAAAAAACACCAATGGAGATTATTCAATTTATTGTTGTTAATTCCGCTTCACTTGGCGTTAGTTTACTAGGCTTAAGTATTTTACTGAAAGATAAATCCATGAATCCTTTTTTCGCGAAAATTTTTTCAATGGTATTAGCTCAAGTAGTTAATTTTTTAGGCTACAGATTTTGGGTTTTCGGTAGAATTGAACAATCAAAACATAGTAATAAACACATAGCTTGACTCTCACCTAGTCTTCGTCCTTTTACGGACGAAGATTTTTTTTATTTTCTCATCCAGAATAATATAACACCCTCTAGCATAAATTTTAATTACATTGTTCTTTAGCTATTGTGATTCCTTTAGGCCTATGAAAGAAAATAATAAGTATATCTAATAATAATTATTTAAAGGAGAGATATAATGGTATTTCATAAAACAGCATTGCTAATCTCGTCAGTGCTACTAATGTGTTTATTATGTAGTTGCCAAACATCAACTATCCCCTCTTCAAAACCACTTGCTACGACAAAAACAGTACATGCAACTAAGAAAGTTATACCTGCAGTACAGACAAAGAATATAAAACTTCACGATGTAACAGATGATGTAAAACAGGTTCAGCAATACTTAGCAACCTTAAAGTATCCAGTAATTGTCGATGGTAAGTTTGGTACAGCTACAGAGTTCTACGTGAAAGAGCTTCAGTTTAAGGCTAAATTACCTCAGACAGGAGTAGTAGATGACGCAACGTATAAAGTTTTATCAGCACCAAATCAGAGCCAAAGTTTATCATTTACAGGAACATCTACGCCTTCAAATATAGACTATTCTTCTGTTCAATCAAAAGTTAACTATTTGAACAGTCAGGATGCATACAGCCAGACAGGTTTTTATATTTGGGTTAATTTAGCTAACAAGCAGGTAAATATCTTTCAAGGTAATGACAAGACATGGCAATTAACAAATACATTCCAGTGTGATTGTGGTAAACCAGGAACCCCTACAGCTACTGGTCACTTCGAAATGGGTATGAAAATGCCCGTATTAAAAACAGGTTCAAATCAAGAAGTAAAATGGGTATCTCAGATAAGTAGTAATTATTTATTCCATTCAATTCTCTTGAGTGGTAATGGTCAGCCTCAAGACAGCGAACTAGGTGCAAGTATATCACATGGTTGCGTACGACTATCTATAGACAATGCAAAGTATATTTATGACAACATTCCATCTACTACAGAGATATTTATTAATTAGTATGTACCTATTAACTAAAGAAGTTTGATTTCATCATCTAATCGCAAAACAAAAACACCTATTATTTGTAAAAGAGTTACAGTGTAGCTTTTACAAATAATAGGTGTTTAGCATTTACTTACTATCCTTCCCATTCTTCAGGGAACTCTGCATTGCTGTAGACATCTTGAACATCATCATCATCTTCAAGTTTGTCTATAAGCTTTTGAACTTTTTCAGCATCTTCCATGTTTAAAGTAGTTAATGTATCTGGAATCATTGTAAGCTCTGCAGACATAAATTCATAGCCAGCTTTTTCAAGAGCTTCTCTTACAGTTCCAAACTCTTCAACTGCTGTTATTATTTCAAATACTTCTTCTTCTGCATTAAAGTCTTCTGCACCAGCATCTAATGCCGCCATCATAACTTCATCTTCATCAATGCTATCTTTTCTTTCAATTATTATTTGACCTTTTCTTTGGAACATAAAAGAAACGCATCCGTTTGCACCTAAGTTTCCACCATTTCTATCAAATATGTATCTAACATTTCCTGCGCTTCTGTTTTTATTGTCTGTTAATGTATTTACTATAACAGCAACACCTGCTGGTCCATAACCTTCGTAAACTAGTTCTTCATAGTTTACTCCATCAAGTTCTCCTGCACCTTTTTTTATTGCTCTTGTAATTGTATCTTGAGCCATATTGTTTGCCTTAGCTTTTGCAATTACATCTCTAAGCTTTGCGTTTGTTTCTGGGCTTGATCCGTTTTTTGCTGCAACAGCTATTTCTTTTCCTATTTTAGTAAATATCTTTCCTCTTCTTGCATCTGCTTTACCTTTTTTTGCTTGAATATTATGCCATTTTGAATGTCCTGACATAAAAACTCCTCCTAACATTATATAAATAAAATCTTAATTTTTTTATGTTATTTCTATATAAACAACCTTAAACATTATATCACATATGATATTTTACATTCAAATTAGATTATATACATTTTTTGCTCTTCATAATAAGATATGCTCATTAAAACAGCTTATTTTCCATTTTGAAGTAATATTTCTCATTTTCTTCTGAGAAAGAACAATTACCTGAAGCTATTTCCATTATACATTTCTTAACTTCTTCAATATGATCTGTTTCAAATTTAGAAATAATACTTACCTTATCTGTATATTCTACCTTATCAATAAACCATTGTCGCTGCTCAAAAGCATATTGTATTTTACCTAAAAGATCATAATTAACATCTATTACAAGCTGTTTTCCCCTTACTTTTAGAACAATATTGCCATTATTTATTGCCTCTGATGCTGCTTTTGAATACGCTCTTGCAAGTCCTCCTGTTCCAAGTAATATACCTCCAAAATATCTTGTAACTACCACCGCCACATCAGTTATTGCCTTGTTTTTAATGACATCTATCGTGGGAATTCCAGCTGTTCCTTGAGGTTCACCGTCATCACTATATCTTTGAATCCCCATATTTTCTCCTATAACATATGCAAAAACATTATGTCTAGCATCTTTATACTTATTTTTTATTTTAGCAACAAACTCCTTTGCCTCTTCTTCGCTGGCAACTCTTTTTACATTTCCAATAAAAATAGATTTCTTTTCTTCAAACTCAAAACTTGCCTCATCTTTTACAGTATAGTAACTCATATCATCTCTCCGTTTAAATATTCCTCACATAACTTTTTTATGTACTCTTTATCAGATGCAGCTAAAAGCTTTTGTACTTTATCTTTGGAATTTATATTTTTCATTTTTATTAACGCCTTCAAAGCATAAGATATAACTTGAGGATTTTCATCTTCTAAGGCTCTTCTAAGTGCATTTTCAAAAATCTTATCGTCTATTTTGCCCATGGCAGAAACAGCCATTCTCCTAACATTAACAAATTTATGAACAGAAGCTTTTATTAAGATGTCTTTGCTGTTAATGTCTCTAAGTTCACCGACTAACCAAATGGCTGTTTCCTTATCTTTGCTATGCATTTCTACATAGTTATTTCTTATATGATCCAGCAGTGCCTCTCTATTTTTTTCATCTAAATTACTCAGTAAAAGCTGTTTGTCATTTTTTCCTGCTTTTGATATTACATTTAAAAGTTCTTCTAAATTTTTACTCTTAGCTAAAAACCTATATTTTATTTTTCCATCGATAATATGTCTTTGAGTTTCTTCTCTTGAAATATTTCTAATCTTACTTATTACATCAATGGACTTACCCTCTAAAAACAAAAAATAAGATATCTGGCTATTATTATAGTTTTCAATATCGTCCCAATTGTAATCTACTAATCCATTTATCATTTATACCACTTCTACTCCAAAATCTTATTTATTTCTTCAATTCCAGTGTTTATTTTAATCTCGTCTGTCTGGGAATATCCTATTCTAAAATATCTTAACCCATCATCATTGTTTCTATAAAATAATGCACCAGGTGAAATCAACACTTTTTTCTTTTTACATTTATAAAATAATTCATCAGAATTTATTTTTACAGAATCCGTAATTTTTAAATAAAAATTAAATCCACCACCTGGACTCTTAAAACTCACCTTATCTTTTAATATATCTTTTATGCAATTATCCATAACTACATATCTATCTCTATATATGAATTTCAATTTCTTAATATAATCTCTAAAGTATCCCTTAATAATATACAAGTCAAGAGATCTTTGCATAAGGCTTGAGGTTGATATATCTGTATTAACCTTAGAGCTTTCAACAGCCTCTTTTAGTTTTTTAGGAACTATCATGTATCCTAGCCTTATTCCAGGTAAAAATATTTTTGAAAAACTCTTTATATAAATTACTCTGTCATTTTTATCCAAACTTTTAAAACTTTCGTAACTTACATTTTCATCAAATATTAATTCTGAAAGATAATCATCCTCAATTATATAAAACTCATATTTTTCTGCAAGACTTAATATTGCTAGCTTCTTTTCCCTACTGTAAGACATTCCTGTAGGATTCTGAAAATAGCTCATTGTATAAAAACATTTTATGTAGTTTTTTTTCAATATGTTCTCAAAAGCTTCCAAATTTATACCATCATCTTCCATTGGAACTTCAAAGATATTGGCACCTCTCCATTTAAAAACAAAAAGTGCCCCATTATAAGTTGGTTTTTCTACAATTACATTGTCATTAACATTAATTATTGCCTTTGACGCTATATCTATACCTTGTTGAGCACCTGTAACAATTAAAATATCCTCTGGTATGGTTTTCCCTTTCCAAAAATATTTACTTATACTTCTTCTAAGTCCTTCAAAGCCTAACGTTTCTTGATAAACTAATGCATTAACACCATCCCTATCAATTACCTCATTTATAACTTCTTTAAAATTATTCATAGGGAAAAATATATTGCAGGAGGTTTCTCCCGCAAAATCAATATACTCATTTGAATCTTTGTCCATTATTTTTTTAAAAGTTTCTGAGTATTCTCTTCTAAGTTTCCTGTTAGAATCCTTCTTCTTTGCATAAGTTCCACTTCCCATTTTTTGAACTGCATAGCCTTCTTGCTCAAGCTTTTTATAAGCACTTACTATTGTATCGTTGTTTACATGAAGAAAATCAGCAAGTTTTCTTATTGGCGGAAGCTTTTGTCCATCTTTAACTTTACCTAGGTCTATCAATTTTTTTATATGCTTTGTAATCTGAACATACTTAGGGATTTCTTCCAAAAAATCAACGTAATAAGCTTTCATATAATCACTTCCACTGCTATATATAGTACACATTTTCTCTTATAAGATTTGTGCCGTCCTTGGTTTTATAGTCTGTTTTTTCTTTTTTTATTAAATTAAGTTGTGTTAATTTAATTAATATATCTTCAAAATTAATTTTAAAATTTTTAAACATATCATCATTTTTTATATCCTCAGCACTTAGGAAGCAATCTTTTTCTGTCATAAATTGCAGTAAAAATGATGTGAATTTTTTCATGTTGCTTTCAACATTTTTTTCCATGTAACTTATTATATTTTTTATAGATTCCTCTAAATTTTCCTTTTCAAAAATAATTTTATCCAAATGTGCCTTAAAATTCTCACTCATATTTGCGGCCATACTTATCACATTATTATTTATCATATATCCTGAGGAATTAACAAAGAGTTTTGAGTATTCTTCAGCACACTTTAACATAAAACTATATGCGGTATAAATAGAACCCTTACTTAAATATTTTTTACATACACTTGATAACTTTATGAAGTTTGACAAATAAAATAAATCCCACCTGTTTTTATCCATATCAGAATAATATCTCCCATTATCATATCTTAAAGTTATTTCAGCATCTTTAGAAAAAACCAACCTTGAACCTGCAAAAACCCTATGCAAAAAACCATCTTGGCTGTTATGATTATGAAAAAACAATTTTTCCTTACTTAATAATTTAATATGAACGGGTACACTATTTTCTGTGACATAAATATTTCTTATATCATCTAGCTCGTCATTGATAATAACAAATAAATCTATATCAGATTCTTCCCAAAGATCTCCTGAAACCATACTGCCAAAAACCATGACAGCTAAAACATTTTTATTTAACTTAAATCTTTCTGTAACTTTATTATAAACTTTTTGATATTGTAAAATTGTTTTTCCCACAAACTTCTCTTGGTTAAGAAAATTTGGATAAACTTAACCACTCTCCCCTCTATATTATTTCTATTTATCCAAATTTAGGCACACAAAGAAAAATAGTCTGTTCTTCTGATGACTTGTTATATTTTTCAATATTCCCTATACCATATATTCTTTATATTGATTGTATATTTTCTCGTCAACAAAGGCTGTTATGCTTGTTCCTTCTTCTATATATTCTTCTGTTTCAATCTTTGCATTTCTATGCAAATTTGAAACTAAATTTTGGTCTGTGTATGGAATAATGTACTGTATCTTTTTTAATTTACTTGGTACACCTAAGGTTATTTCTTCAAGTAAATTTTCTAAGTTTATGTTTTCTTTAGCAGAAATTTTAATTATTTGTAATCCAGTATATTTTTCTTCTATATCCCTCAGTTGTTTTTCATCAGCCTTATCTATTTTATTTAAAACAAGAATGATTTTCTTATGATTGGCTTCTAGTTCAGTTAACACATTATTAACTGCTTCAATCTGTTCAAATACTGTATCACTAGAACTATCAACTACATGTAAAAGTAAATCTGAAAAAACTACCTCCTCTAGTGTTGACTTAAATGCTTCTACCAAATCATGAGGAAGTTTTCTTACAAAACCAACAGTATCCGTAATTGTAGCTACTCTATTATCCTTAAGAATAACGGCTCTTGTAGTTACATCTAATGTTGCAAATAACATATCCGCTTCAAATACATTTTCTTTTTTATTAGTGTCCTTTGGGGCTGCAATTCTGCAAAGTGCATTCCTAAGAGTAGATTTTCCTGCGTTAGTATACCCCACTAAGGAAATTTTAGGTATATTTTCATTTGTTCTCTTTTCTCTTTGAACCTCTCTAGTTTTTCTTACTTTCTCAAGTTCTTTCATTAGATCATAAACTCTTTCTCTAATATGCCTTTTATCCACTTCTAATTTTTTTTCTCCAGGTCCCCTTGTTCCTATTCCGCCTCCAGTTCTTGATAACATAGTTCCTAGACCCATAAGCCTTGGAAGTCTATATTTAAGTTGTGCCAGTTCAACTTGAATCTTAGCCTCTTTACTTCTAGCTCTTCTTGCAAAAATTTCAAGTATTAAGGTTGTTCTATCAATTACCTTTACTCCCAAAATATCCTCTAAATTTCTAACCTGTGAACCTGCTAGTTCGTCATCAAATATTACTACATTTGCAAATAGGCTTTGTTTAATTAAATTTATTTCTTCTATTTTACCGCTTCCAATATAGTGAGCTGTATCAATTTTATCTCTTTTTTGAATCACTGAATGAACGCATTTAACATCACATGCTCTTGCAAGCTCTTGCAATTCCTCAAGACTTTCTTCACTATCTATTCCTACAATAATTGCTCTCTCTGAATTATCTTCCACTATATTTTCTTTACTTATTATATCTTCAATGTATTTCACTTTATCTAATAAATCAATGTTTAATAGTTCCTCTAATTTAAGTTTTTCTAAATTTTCTGGTACCAAAATATTATTATATATACTACAAAAACCAACTGATACATCTGTTAGTTTTCCTTCAAAAACTCCAATGGCTACAATTGAATCTAGTTTTAATTTTATTAAAGCAGAAATATCCACCACTGAAAGTTTAGAATTACCGCCTGGATGAGTATGAATTATCCTGATTCCTGATAATTTTCTTTCTTTTATATCAATAAGAGGTAATTCAACTGCTCTGCTATCACCAATGGTTACACTTAAGATTTTTCCTTTTCGATCTATAGCTACACTTATTTCTCTATTTATTATTCCTGTTACATAGCATATATTTTCACATAACGTTTCAGTAGCTATATTATACTTTGGTATTTTCATTTCATATATTTCTTCTAATCTATCTATAATAGATTTTTTTACCCCATCTACATTTCCATATATCATAAATCTCTCATACCTCTTTTTCTATATTTATTTTTTGAAGATGCCTCAATACTATTATTTACTACCAATTAACAATTTATTATAATTTTATACCATAACAACATTGCTGTAAATAGTAATAGCCCATAGTTTGTTAGTCTTAATAGCTTAAGATTCATACTTTATTTAATGAATTAATAAAAAGAATTGAAAAATAATAAAATAATTGATAATATTGATATTATCAAAGTTTAGGCATATGAAAAAAATAACAAGTCAAAGATTCTAGTATATTTTGTGTCAGGCAAGGAGGTAGGTTCCGCCGATAGTTGTGCTATCGAAGGGTTCTGCTGACGCGGCATGGCGCAAAATAGACTAGAATACTGACTAGTTATTTTTTTGAATATGCCTTATAATATGGAGGATACAATGGACGAAAAAAAGAGAAATATACTAATTACTGAAGATGAAATAAGTAAAAGAATTAAAGAATTAGGTGCTGAAATCTCAAAAGAATACTGTGGTAAAAAACTTTATGTACTATCTCTATTAAGAGGCAGTTTCATTTTTGCAGCTGATTTAGTACGAGCAATAGACGTTCCAACTAAAATTGGTTTCATGACAACTTCAAGCTATGGCGATGCTGAAGAAAGTTCTGGAATCGTTAAAATTGTACATGACATTCCTGACAATATTGAAGGCTATGATGTTCTTATAGTTGATGATATAGTTGATTCTGGTATAACCATGGATTTTGTAGTTAATCATATTAAAGCTTTAAATGCAAACAGCGTAAAATGCTGCGTACTTTTAAATAAACCTGAAAGAAGAAAAGTAGATATTAAACCAGACTTTTGTTGTTTTGACATAGATGATGTTTTTGTAGTTGGCTATGGTTTAAACTATGGTGATTATTATAGAAATGTACCTTATGTATTTAATTGGCAATAGCATCCATCCATAACCAGCTGAATTTTGCTGGTTATTTTTTCTTAGGCATATTGAAAAATAGGCTAGCATACTAACTCGTTATTTTTTTGAATATGCCTTATCTGGAAGTTTAACTCCTGCACCTTTCATTCCTAGATCTAATGTTGTACTTGGTACTTTACCAATTATTATAGTTTCAGCAAATGGTATTTGACTTTTAACATTTACAATATCATTACTTAATGGTAATATTATTCTCACTTCAGTGTCTAAATTTATGTAAATTTTATGTCTTGTTTGATTTATGCCAGCACTTTCAAATTGAGAGGAATATTCTGCTTCAATATTTCCTATTGGTTCTGCCTTTATTAATACTGATGGACCTATATTTGAAAAAATATTATTTTTAAAAGCATAGGCTAATGGAATTCTTATATTAATATCTCCTTCTTTTTCCAATTCATTTTGTGCCTGTATTGCCACTTCGCAAGCTATTTTGTTCATTTCTAATGTATCAGCTTTAAGCATTATTATATTTCCTTCAGAGTCTTTTTCAACTTTTATGACCTTATCATAATCAAATCCATTGCTATATTCGTTAAGAACTGATTTGTTAATTATAAAAATAGTTCTCTTTTTCACTTCTGCCTCAGCTACGCTCATTATAGTTGGATTTACAGCTTTATCAAATTCATATAATAAAGAATTAAAAATTATTAATATAATAACTAGAACAACAATTATCCTTACTTTAGTACTTGTATTCAATTGAACATCCCCATATATTGTTATATATTATAGATATGTATTGAAATTCTAATAATTACAAATAACACATATAAGATCTTCTCAACAAAAAATAATAAGGTATCTCAATTTAGGCAGTACGTCAATAGACTAACATATTTTACAAATATTAATATTTTATTAATATTTTATCACTTCTTTGCTATTTTATTAATCTATTTAGTTATGCTATAATTAAACGGTATAAGCATAATTAAGGAGGATATTTCATGGCAGATATTACCAATAAAGAAAAAAACAGCAAACCCAAGGTTCCTAATAATAAAAATAAAGTTCCTAAAAAAAATGTAAAAAAGAAAAAGCACCCTATACTTAGATTTTTTAAAATATTTTTTGTAACATTATTATGTTTAATAATAATAGGATCTGTAGCTACTCTTGGTTTTGTTTTAGCAATGATCAAAACAGCTCCACCTTTAGATATAAATGGAACAATTTTAAATCTATCCCAAACATCCACATTGTACGATGATACTAATCAGGTAATGGATAATGTTCTTACAACACAAAAAAGAACTGTTGTACCTATGAGTTCTATTCCACAAAATTTATCTCATGCATTTGTAAGCATAGAGGATGAACGATTTTATAGTCATGGTGGAATTGATCCTAAAAGAATTGCAGGAGCGTTTGTGCATGACGTACTAAATAAAATACATAAACAAAATAGTATTCAAGGTGCCTCCACAATTACACAAGAACTTATTAAGCAAAGAATGTTTTTGACTGATTCCCTTGAGAACAGAATATCCCTAAAAAGAAAGGTTCAAGAAGCTTATCTTGCAATCCAATTAGAAAAGTATCTTACTAAGGATCAAATATTAGAAGCTTACATGAATACTATATATTTAGGTGGTCAGGCTAACGGTGTTGAGGCTGCTTCTCAGCAATATTTTAATACAGACGTAAACAATTTAAATCTTATTCAATGTGCTTTTTTAGCTGGACTTGTTCAAAGTCCATCAAATTATTATCCGTTTTCAGGTGAAGCAAGCAAAAATCCGTCATTATACCTTAATAGAACAAAAACAGTACTAAGTACCATGCTAGAAAATAACTATATAAGTGATACTGATTACAACAATGCCATTAATGATTTAAATGCCGGCAAACTTGGTCTTAATCACAATGGTAATTCTAGCAACTCATACTATCAGTATGCCTGGTTTTCATCTGCTGCAGTGGCTGCTGTAAAAGCAGATTTAAAAGTTCAATATGATTATACAGATGAGCAGGTAGATAGCCTGTTGACAAATGGTGGTTTGAAAATATATACAACTATGAATAGAAGTTTAGAGGAAAATGCTCAGAATATTATTGACAATCCAAAGTCTTATCCAAATGGGTATGGCACTGCATCATTTACAATTGACAAAAGAGGTCTTAAATCCCCACAAGCTGCTGCTACAATAACAGACTATAGAACAGGTCAAGTTAAGGCGTTGATCGGTGGAATAGGTACTCAACCACCTAGCTCCTATAATAGAGCAATAACTGGCTATTTAAGCCCAACTGGTTCAAGTATAAAGCCTCTTTCAGTATATGCTCCTGCGATTGAAAATAAGATAATTACTGCTGGAACTGAATTCCCGGATACTGCTTTATCTCCAGACCTTCAAAATAAATATGGCTCTCCCGGTGCACCATATAATCCTAAGGATGACTCTGGTGGTTTTTCAGGTGAAACCTTGCCAATAAGCACTGCTATTACGCAGTCTATAAATGTTATTGCTGTAAAAGTTGAAGATCAACTCGGTCTTTCAGCTGGTGCAAGTTATGCTGAAAAATTTGGTGTTGTTGTAGGAAATGATAAAAACAATATGGCTTCAATAGCTTTAGGCCAATTTAGTGGTATAGTCACTGGACCCAAAAGTACTGGTGCCAACACAACAATAATGGCTTCAGCTTATGGTACTTTTGGAGATAACGGCGTCCTCGTTACGCCAAAATTATATACCAAGGTAGTTGATAGTAAGGGAACTGTAATTTTAGATAACTCTCAGCCAGTTTTAAAAAGAGTAATATCTCCTGACACAGCATATATTATGTATAATATGCTTAAAGGTCCTGTAAGTTCAGCTGCTGGTGCTACTGGTCCTGATGCTGCAAAATATACCTCTATACCTGTAGCTGGTAAAACTGGTACTTCATCATACAGTAAATACCTTTGGTTTTGTGGTCTTTCTCCATATTATTCTGCTTCTGTTTGGATTGGAAACGATAGCCCAACAACCTCATTAAATGGGAAAAATTTTAATAGTAATACTGCCGCAAATGTATGGGGACTTTTAATGGCTGCTGCTACAAAAAATCTACCAGTTACGGATTTAACTGCACCCACTGATTTAGCAAACATTGATGGTCAGTATTATATTCAAGGAACAGAGCCAACTGTGGAAACTCCAGCTCCAGCTCCAGCACCAGCTCCAGTTCCCACACCTGCTCCTGATACGAAACCTGCAGTACAAACACAGACTCCTAGCAATGGCTCTAGCAACGGCTCTGGCAATGGCTCTAGCAATGGCTCTAGCAACGGTTCTAACAGCGGTTCTAACAGCGGTTCTGCCAACGGCTCTAACAACGGTCCTGCCAACGGCTCTAGCAACGGTTCTGCCAACGGCTCTAGCAATGGTTCTGACAACGGCTCTAGCAATGGCTCTAACAAGAGTACTAACGGCTCTGGCACTAATAAATAGTACTATGAAAAATTTAGTTATCAATAATCCTTAAAATGCAGAGAGGATGCCTAATCATTTGGGGCATCCTCTCTGCATTTTATAATACAATTGTTCCTTTTGTTGTTCAAACATGTTCAACCCTTTGTCTTTGGATTAAATATCACCGCCATAATATATCCAAACAATATGGCTGCTCCAATACCCCCAGCTGTGCCTTTAATACCACCTGTAAAAGCTCCAAGTAATCCTCCTGAATTTACTTCTTTAATTGTTGCCTTAGCAAGACTGTACCCAAACCCTGTTATTGGAACAGTAGCTCCGGCTCCTCCTATCTTTACTATTGCTCCATAAATATTAAATGCACCTAGAATCACACCAATAGTTACAAAAGAAACTACTATTCTTGCTGGAGTAAGTGAAGTTTTATCCATAAGTACTTGACCAATAGCACAAATTACGCCTCCTACAATAAAAGCCATTAAATAATCCATATAATCACTCTCCAAACTCTATTGAAACTGCATGTGCTATACCTGGAATTGTTTCTCCTTGAAGTGAGGAAGTAGTACTAAGTAGAGCACCTGTAGACAATATGAGCACCCTCTTAAATTTCCCACTCATAATGTTTTTATATATATACCCGCAGTCTACTACTGCCGAACAACCACATCCGCTACCACCTGCATTAGTTTCTTGATTTGTTCCATAAATTTCATCACCACAGTCAATATAAATTTTTTCTATATCATATCCATATTCTTTTAATAACTTTAACGTAATATCCTTGCCATATTTTCCTAAATCTCCTGTTGCTATAAGGTTATAATCTTGTGGTTTTCTACCTGTGTCTTCAAAATGCTGCTTTATTGTATCAATAGCTGCCGGTGCCATAGAAGCCCCCATGTTGTTTACATCCGTAATTCCATAATCTTTAACTTTTCCAGTAGTTACATAGGTTATGTACGGAAAGTTTCCTTGTTTCCCTAGAAGCATTGCCCCTGCACCAGTTACAGTCCAATGAGCAGTTGGATGCCTTTGACTTCCATATTCAAGTGGAAATCTGAATTGCCTTTCAGCAGATGAAAAATGTGATGATGTAGCTGCTACAATATAATTAGCAAATCCACCTTCCATTAGAAGCGCCCCAAGTCCAAGTGATTCTGTCATAGTTGAACAAGCACCGTATAACCCAATAAAAGGTATATCTAGGTCTCTTGCTGCAAAATTGGAGGAGCTAATTTGATTTAATAAATCACCAGCCAAAAGATAATTTATGTCACTTTCCTTTAATTTTGCTCTTTTTAAGCATTCAGTAATTGCATTATATAGTATACTACTTTCTGCCTTTTCATAACTTTTTTGCCCGTTTAAATCATCCTGTAATATTAAATCAAAATAATCACTCAAAGGCCCTTCTCCTTCTTTAGGTCCAACCACTGAATAAGCTGAAATAATTTTAGGTTTACTATCTAATTTTATTGTTTGTTTTCCCACTCTTTTTCCCAAATTTATCACCTACTCACAAAATAGTATATTACACCTACTATTATTGACGAACCTATTCCATATACTAATACTGGACCCGCAATAGTAAACATCTTCGCTCCAACGCCAAGAATATATCCTTCTTTTTTAAACTCTATTGCTGGCGAAACAATGGAATTTGCAAAGCCCGTAATAGGTACAACTGTCCCAGCTCCAGCAAAGTTTGCAATTTTATCATATACACCTATTCCAGTTAAAAGAGCACCTATAAATATCATTATTATTGTTACCCAGGAACTTGTATCATCACGAGATACTCCTATTCCTATCAAGTAATTATTAAAAAACTGTCCTATATCACAAATTATACCTCCTACTATAAAAGCACAAATACAATTTTTTAACAGCTTGGATTTAGGAGAACTTTCATCCGTTACTTTATGAAATTTATCTTTAATTTTTTTCTCATTACCTTCCATATTCATTAGCCCCTTTCGTAAATATTGTTTGCATTTAATATAATTTTAAACATCAAAAAAAAAATAAAGTGAATAGCATTTTTTCAGCTATCCACTTAAATTTTCTCTCATAACCTTAAGTACTTTTTTTTCTATTCTTGACACTTGAACTTGACTTATTCCAAGTAGCTTTGCAACTTGTATTTGAGTTTTATCTTTAAAATATCTTAGCATTATTACTTGCCTAGATTTTTTATCTAAGTTTCCCAGTGCATCCTTAAGTGCTATTTTATCTAACACCTCATCATCTTCACTACCAGTTTCACTAAGCTTATCAATTAGCATAACTGGTGCACCGTCATCTTGATGGATTACATCATATAAATACTGAAGATTATTGGATGATTCTGTGGCAAGTAAAATATCTTCTACGTTTATACCAGAATACTCTGACAATTCCTCAAGAGTAGGATTTCTATTTAATTTACTTATTAAGGCTTCTTTATCATAATGTATTTTTTTAGCAGTATTTTTTATACTTCTACTAACTTTAATTATTCCGTCATCTCTCAAAAACCTCTTTATTTCTCCTATTATCATTGGCACAGCATATGTAGAAAACTTCACTTGATATTTTGTATCAAAATTGTTTACCGCTTTTACAAGTCCTAAGCATCCTATTTGAAAAATATCATCATACTCATAACCTCTATTCAAAAATTTCCTGCTTATTGATGCTACAAGTGGCAGGTTGTTTTCCACTAACTCCTCCAATGCTTTTTTGTCACCAATTTGTGACTTGTTTATTAATTCCAAATTTCTTTCGTAATCATGACCATCTTTTTTAATTGCTTCATTACCCATATTACCCATAGTTTCCAAGTATAAACTCGTATTTCACTCCTCTCACTAGAACATCCTTTATCAAAGCGAAGAAAAGATCTTTTTCATATGAATCCTTGTACCAACATTTTGGTTCGATTCTATTTCTACGCTATCCATAAATGATTCCATCACTGTAAAGCCCATACCTGATCTTTCTAAATCTGGCCTTGAGGTATACAGTGGCTCTCTTGCTCTATTAATATCATCAATTCCACAGCCTTCATCTTTAACAGTAATTTCTATTTGATTTTTATTAAGTCCTACCTCAATTACTACTATTCCATCTTCCTTTTCTCCATAACCATGTATTATTGCATTTGTAACTGCCTCTGATACAGCAGTTTTCACATCAGAAATTTCTTCAACTGTTGGGTCAAGCTGTGATGCAAACGCAGCTACTGCCACCCTTGCGAAACTTTCATTTTGAGATTTACTTAAGAACTCAATTTTCATCATATTGTCGTACATTTTTATCCCCCCAAAACCAATGCTTAAATTATATTAACTGCTTCCTCTAATGTTTTATATACTTTTATAATTTTAAAAAGTCCAGATAACTCAAATACTCTTTCTACGGATCCTTTAACTCTAGTTATGCATAAGGTTCCGTTTTTCATAGTTAATTTTTTATATCTTCCAATTATTACTCCAATGCCTGAACTATCCATAAAAGTGACATTTGCAAAATCCATAATCACTTTATTTGTACCAACTCTATTTATTATGTCATCGATCTTATTTCTAACCTCCTCTGCACTATGATGATCTAATTCACCACTAAGTACCAATATAAGTTTATCGCCACTAGTTTCAAAATCTAAATACAATTTTATCCCCCCCAGGTACTAGTTAATAAAAATCTAACTCATCCTATGTATTCTATATTATAACTAATTTTCCTTTATTTAGTTTGCGACATTGTGTAATTATTTTTATTATTTCCCATTATACTATTTTTTATACAATCCCTAGATAAATTTATTTCAGATAAAACATTCCCTAAACTGATCTTATTTGTTATAATGTTATTGCTATTTTATAGTAATAAGGGGGTCGTCATATAATGGAAATGTGGTTAAAGGAAGCTCAAATTGAAGATGCTGTAATGACATATAAGGTTAAGGAAACTTTAGTTAGAAAAAAAACTGAATATCAAGATTTAGCAATTTTAGATACTAACTTTTTTGGCAGAATGTTAGTTCTAGACGGTATAGTACAAACTACTATTAAAGATGAATTTGTCTATCATGAAATGATTACACATATTCCTCTCTTCACTCACCCAAATCCAAAAAAAGTATTAGTTGTAGGTGGAGGTGATGGTGGCGCAATTAGAGAAATCTTAAAACACCCTTCAGTAGAAAAGGCTGTGCTATGTGAAATTGATTCAGCTGTTGTTGATGAATGCAAAAAATATTTACCCGAAATAAGCTGTGCTCTTGATGATTCAAGATGTGAAGTTTTCATAGGTGATGGAATAAAATACGTTCATGAACACAAAAATGAATTTGATGTTATAATTGTTGATTCTACTGATCCATTTGGAGCCGCTGAAGGTCTATTTGGTGGAAGTTTTTATAAGGAGATATATGAATGCCTAACTGAAGATGGGATTTTTGTTGCTCAGACAGAAACGCCATTCTATCTTCCTGATGTTGTAAAGAAAGTTTTTAATGATGCCAAAGACACCTTTAAAGTTACAAAACTTTTTATGGCTGCAATTCCAACTTATCCTGGTGGTTATTGGAGTTTTACCATTGGCTCAAAAAAACATGATCCTGAAAATGCAAACTTAGATAATGATTTGGAGTTTGCTACAAAATACTATACTAAGAAAATACATAAAGCATCCTTTGCTTTACCTAAATATGTGGAAGATTTGATTTCTGAATAAGGTGATACATGGTAGTACATAGTAGAAAGAAAATGCGAGGAATAGTTAGGTTGAAAATTGAAAGTGGAAAGTTGAAAGTTAAGGATGTTTTTCTTCACTGTGTTCAGAAAAACTAAAAATTAATGAAGATTCCTTAATTATAGATTTTTCGTAGAGCAGCGGAGAAAAATCCACAATAACTTTCAATTTTCAATTTTCAACTTTCAACTAAAGAAAAATACATGGCATTTTCTCTTCTTTATGAACTACCCTTATAAATAAAGACTACCTATCATTAACATAATTGCTTTTAATAATTTGAATTTCCTCATCAGTAAATTTAAAAATTTCATATAAATAATTTTCACATAAATTCTCTTCCATTGTTGGAATGCATAGTTTCATAAGATTGTTTGGATAGTATTCATATAGATTTTCTCCAAGTTTTTTCCCAAAAGTCTTAAAATAAAACTCATATATATCACTATTAAGCACATAAAGAAGATATTCATATGTGAAAGGTACATTGTCTTTAAGTATAAGTGCATATACATCAGCACTAAAATAACTACCTGTGTCTAAAGCAAAGCGGTTGTTTTCAGCCTTATATGGTAGCACAATTTTAGTTCCTGCAAATATGCTTTCGTTTCTTCCCCATTGCAATTCATACCATTTTCTTATTCCATTTCTACATTCTCTTCTATTAAGAAGTTTTTCTTTATATTTATTTATATGTAGTAGTGATGAGGGATAGTTTTCTTCAATTTTAATTCTGTCAGAATAAATTAAATATTTATCATTCTGATTTACTTCATATTTTTTTATGTAACTGCTCTTTATCCATGGTTTCAATATATCATGTTCTAAGTTTTCATATTTTGCTGTAGCACTATCAACTATAAACGCCTTGTCGCAGCCCGTAATTATACCTTGAAAACTATTACATATATTTCCTAAAGTTGTGAAACTATTTTTTTCAATTTTATTTATTATATTTCTTTCTTTCTCATTTCTTAATATCCATCCACTGTTATTTAATAAATTTTTCTTTATGTAAAATGTATTATAAGCCTCTCCCTCACCTTTAAATAATGATTTATAGAACTCATTCTTATTCTTACCCTTAGTGATTTTAGGCTTTATTACCTCTATTTCTCTGTCCATATTTTGTTCATTTCTTAAAAATATAATTACAGGGTCAATACCTGCATTTTTAAAAGGTCTTATACCATAAAAGTCCACTATCTTTTCAATAGAACATAGTTCTTTTAAAACCTTTCTAAGTGTTTCTCCACTTGGTGACTCAAGAAAATATCTAGAGGTTATAAATGAAAGCTTGCCTGATTTTTGTAAATTTAAAATAGCCTTTTGAAAGAAGCAATAAGATATATCCCCTTTATCTTTATACATTTCCTTATACATACTCTTTAGTTTAATACTATATTCTCGACTTACTGATTTTTGTCCTACATAAGGTGGATTACTTATAAATATATCAAATTTATTGTCTAGTTCCTCTGTTAAAAAATCCATTTTATTATAATTATAATGGTGAATATAATTACTTATAGTATATAAATCAATTTGTAATACCTTCAACGCATTTTCATCAATATCAAATCCAAATAGATTATATTTTATAATGTGCATTGGAAGGTTCTTCTTTTCAATATTAATATTATTTTTTTTATTTATTTCTTCTAAATTTTCAGAATATAATTCCAATATATACTTATAGCATGGAATAATTATATTCCCACAGCCACAAGCTGGATCAACTATTCTCATAAAAGGATTATTTATTATGTCCTCTACTTTTATAGTATTTTTTATAATATAGTCTGCTATTTCAAAAGATGTATATACTATTCCCTTTTCCTTATTTAACTGAACAAATTTATAATAATATACAGAAAATGGTTCTTCGGTTTCTATATTCATTTCCTTCTTATAATTTTTTATGGCTATATGTTTGTACATATCATCTATGGGTTCCAATATTAAATTATATATTTCATCAACTTTTTTTGTAAAACTATCTATCATTTCAAAAAACTCCATCGCATATTTATTAGAACTATGTAGAAAATACTAATGACTCTAAATGATCTTTTTCTACAATTATAAAGTATATCATAAACAAGGAGGATATAAAACATGAAAAAGTTAATTGTACCTTTAATCATAATTTTCACTCTATCTCTATGTGGGTATTCCAGTGCTAAAACTCTACCTCCTGTGTGTTTATCTAGGAGTTCTTATTCTTTTTCTAATAAGACTGATATTAATAATAAAGAATATAGCTGGTATTTCCTTCCACAAGAGCATGGAATACCTTCCAGAGCAGAAGAACTTAGTATATCACTATTAAAGAAATATAATGGTTATTATTTGGGAGATATAAAACACAAATATATATATCTCACCTTTGATGAGGGTTATGAAAATGGTTATTCTGGAAAAATACTTGACGTATTAAAAGCAAATAATGTAAAAGCTGCTTTTTTTGTTACTGTGCCCTATATAAAATCAAACAAAGATTTAGTCAAACGTATGGCTGATGAAGGTAATCTGGTTTGCAATCATTCAAATACCCATCCTTCTATGGCCTCAATTACAGATGAAAAGAAATTTGCCTTTGAACTAAATTCTACAGCAGAAGCCTACAAAGAAG
>Ga0255360_1000136_pt1 | contig 21518 bp, 23 predicted proteins | sample GFST50metaG_FD_186004 | JGI IMG/M metagenome (GOLD analysis project Ga0255360, IMG submission 186004) | Peat soil microbial communities from Stordalen Mire, Sweden - G.F.S.T50 | ecosystem: Environmental > Terrestrial > Soil > Wetlands > Peat | place: Sweden: Norrbotten County, Stordalen Mire... | reverse complement strand
TAATCGCATTATGGCTAAAAATGCGAGTTTAAGCATAACTAAAATAATTAAGCACAAGCAAGCAGAACCTTCATTTTATGAGGATCTACAGGCTTGTTAATTATAAATAATTTTTGACTGTCCAGTAAATTATTAATACATAAAAGTAGACCTTTAGTAATATTGCTTTTATTTCCACGAAAACCTTGTGATCAATAAGCTTAATGCCATTCTAATATCTCTCCAAACACTTATCATATAAGAATTGTATAAATACTATTTACTTTACCTTTTAATGCAACTACGAAATAAGGGAGTTTCAAAAAAATAACAAGCCAGCTTCTGGTCTATTTTGGGGCAAGTAAGCTTATACTTTGCATATATAAAACAATGATAAGTTAATATTTGTAAAGAAAACAACATAAAAAATCCCTTGCAACTGTCTTCTTATGCAAAGGATTCAATGATTTTAATTTTGGTGTTTCTTTTTTATTTCCAGTACCTTTTCCATTGGTAGCTCAGTAATGTCAACTATATCTTCTAGACTATCTCCTCGCCTTAGCATTTTTTCTGCCACTCTCAATGCTTTTTCAGTTGCTCCGTTTTCTCTTCCTTTTTCCATTCCTCTTTGTTCTGCTGACTTTATCCTTGTAAGCTGGTCACTGATTTCTGCCTGTCTTGCATCATATAGCATCCTAGCCTTTTCATCCTTGCTTATTATCTGCAATAGGTCGTAGGCTTTCTTTATGTCCTTATTCTTCTCTGCTAACATTTCCATCCCCCTTTGTATTCCTCATACTGCCCTTCATAAATATTATTTATGCAGCCCCTTTCGATTTTGCATCTAAGAATTCCATCCATTGAACTATTGGGTCATTTTCGTCTCTTTCAATTTCTACGTCAAATAGCTTTGGTATCTCCAAGAAGTAAACCTCTAGTATATCTGTTAATCTATAGCCAGTTTCATCTTCTGTAATATGATAGCTTGAGTATAACTTCTTTAGTGCCGTGCATTTTCCTCTATATTTACCTTTGATATTTACTTATTATTATATTCATCATTCTTTATTTTATCAGAAAATTTCAAACTTTTCCACTTTATTTACAGCCACACAGAGCTAAGTTATGTCAATTATAAATACATAAAAAGCAGACCTTTACTAATATTGCTTTTTATTTCCACGAAAACCTTGTGGTCAACAAGCTTAATCCCATAAATGCCCCTGTCCAAATGAGCATTATTATTACAGCGGACATTGTTCCAATATAAGAAGCACCATACTGCTGCACAAATGATCTTGATATTATAGCATTTGAGTCCCCTAGAAAAATAAATACTCCACCCATAATATTTGATACCTTTTGAAAACTTGGTAATTTTGAAATCACAAGCAAAATCACACTTAACAATATTGTAATAGCCACTGCGGCTGAATTATTTTTTATTATACAAGAAATTAAAGTACAGAAACTAGCACATGCAATAATATATACAAATTGAAGAAGTAAAACTTCAAGCAAAAATTTATAGTACGGCACAACTGTACTTGTATTTGGAATTACAGAAATAAATTGCTTTAGGTGGACATCCATTATACTGCTGTATTTAAATTTTGGACCTATTGATACAGGGTACATAAGATTAGTAAATCCATATTTTATACCACCAAATATGTATACCACCATATCACAGGTTGCAATAAGTGCAAAGGCTGAAACTGCACAGGCTAAAAATTTACCAACTATCAATTTCCATTCACTCACGGGTCTAAGAAGTAAAAATTTTATAGTGGGGGGAGTATACTCGCTGGAGATAATGTCAGAGGTGATAATTGCTACAATTATAAATATAATAATTACGAAAATACCGATTATTTGTAAGTACTCATCATTAAACTCAAAACTTGTTGCAACAAAATCCTGCTGCGGCTTAAAATTATTTTGTAGTAAATATTTATCATAATTTAATTGTTCAAAATTCGTCTCTTTGCTTAAAACACTTTCGTTTCCTGACTTTGTATTTTCTAATCCCTTTATTTCATTTTTTAATCTTTCCTTCCATGCTTTTGGATTAACCTTATATTCATCATAGGATTTAATCATAGCTTTTAGCTGATCTATATGCTGATTTATATCTTTAGCATCACTGGAATCCTTAGTAGTTTTTATCTGATCTTCGTAATATTTTAATACTTTTTTATCACTTCTGTAGGCTGCATCTCCAATTCGATTTGTAAAATCCCAATATGTTGCAACCAACAAAAGTATCAATATTATTGAACATAATATAAATTTTTTTCTATGATATAATTTTATTATTTCATTTTTAATTATTGAAAGCATTGTTTTTTTCACTCTCCCCTATTATCTCCATATATCGATCCTCAAGACTTCTATCAATTTTATTTAACCTTTCAAATTTAATATCACTGTGGACTAACTGTTTAACTAACTCATAATAACAATTTTTATCCATAATAATTTCAATACTATTTTCTTTTAGCTTGGAGCTTCTTACAAAAGAAACAGTATTTAAAATTTTAATTGCTTTTTCACTTTCTTCTGCTATCATTTCATATTTATCAAAATCCTCTTTCTTATGGGTATCATTCATAGCTTCAATGGATTTAATTTCACCATGATCTAAAAACGCAATTCTATCGCACAATACTTCCATCTCACTAAGCATATGGGAAGAGATAAATATAGTAACTCCCCTCTCTTTAACAAATTTTTTAAAAAGGTTTCTAAAATATATCATTCCATCTGCGTCCAAACCATTGGTAGGTTCATCTAATATCCAGATTTTTTTATTTCCCATAATAACTTGTGCTATCCCAAGCCTCTGTTTCATTCCTAAAGAAAATTTCTTAACCTTGTCTTCCATTCTCTCCTTAAGCTTTACTAGCTCCAGTACTTTATATATTTCATCTTCATGAATTTCTTTATCCAATCTCACAAGTTGTTTTAGATTTTCTTTAGCACTAAGATATGGATACATTTCTGGAACTTCAACTATAGCTGCTGCATTCTTTATTGCCTCAACTCTATTTTTAGAAGTATCCTTCCCATCAATATATATTTTTCCACTTGTTGGGTTTAAAAAGCCAACTATCATCTTTATTGTTGTGGTTTTCCCTGCACCATTTGGACCTAAAAATCCAAATATTTCACCTTCATTAACTTTTAAGTTTAAATTTTTTACAATTTGTCTTTTCCCTATAGTCTTACATACATTTTCTAATTTTAAAACTTCCATATATTAAACTCCTCTCTCAATTCTTTTTTAGTATAAGGCAGAAATATTACAAAATTGGCTTGAATAATATTACAAATGTAGTTTGAAATATTAAGATTTTATTACATTTTTATATTTTATCTATAATTAATGTATAATGTTGTTAAAGAATAATTTAGGAAGGTTATATAAGATGAATGATATTACTGTTTTAATTGTAGATGATGATAGAGATATAAGAGAGCTTTTAACAATAATGCTTAGAAATCAAAACCTAGCTTCAGTTACAGCAAATGACGGCATTGAAGCCTTGGAAAAACTTCGCAATAATAAAATTGATCTCATAATTCTAGATATTATGATGCCAAGAATGGATGGATTGATGGCATGTATGAAAATCCGAGAAAACCTAGACATTCCAATAATAATATTGTCCGCTAAAATAGAAGATTCAGATAAAATTCTCGGATTAACTTTAGGAGCAGATGATTATGTGTCCAAGCCTTTTAATCCTATGCTTTTAATTGCTAGGGTACGAGCTCAACTTAGACGGTATAACAATTTTAACACTACGCCCTCTTCCTCAAGCATTATTATTAAAGATTTAAAAATTGATTTAAATAGGCATGAAGTTTCTATAAATAACACAGTGATAAAACTAACGCCTCATGAATTTGATATACTTTTACTCCTCTGTAAAAATAAAAACAATGTTTTAAGTATTGAGCAAATTTATGAAAACGTGTGGGAGGAACCATATGTCCAGTTTGATAGAACTGTTACAGTACATATAAGAAGACTTAGAGGGAAGCTTCAAGGTGATTATATAAAAACCATATGGGGAGTTGGTTATAAGATTGAAGATTAAAATAATAGGAATACAGTTGAAATTTTTAATTGCACTTATATTTTCCATACTATTAAGTTACATTTTACTTACAATTGCTACATTTTTTTACGGTCCTTCCACTAATAATAGTTTTAATTACAATTACAGTTCATATCAATTAAAAATTGCTTATGTTAATATATCTTCTGCCCTATCACAATCAAATATAAAGGATATTAAATCCTGTAAAAAAATACTTGGGAAATATGAAAGTTACTATTCAAAATATAATCTAGGTTTTGTTATATTAGATAACCACGATAAAACTTTATACAAAACCAAAAAAATAAAAACAAATTATAATTTAGAAGCTGCTTATATTAATACAATGAATGTAATCACACAAAAATCCAACGTAAAGAAGCATTATAACTTTGCATATAAAATCCCTTTAAAAATACATGACCAAATTTTTATATTATGGCTTGTAGCAACACCATTAAGCAATCCAACTGATGCTAATTTGGCTTCAAGCATGTCTTTAGGATTACCTTTATCTATATTAATATTTTATATTATTACCTTTCCTAGGATAAGGTACATAAAAGAGATATGCACTGGACTTAATAAAATAGCGAATGGAAATCTAAAATTTAGAATTAAAAAAAGAGGACGAGATGAACTTACCGATATTGCTAAAAATATCAATTACATGGCTGAAAATATCCAAAGAAATGTTGAGCATGAAAAAGAACTGGAAGACTCAAAACAAACTTTAATAACAAATATGGCTCATGATTTACGAAGCCCACTTACAAGTATAATTGGATTTTTACAAATGGTTTTAAATAATGAATATAACTCTAGTGATGAAATGAATAAATTTATTAGTACAGCTCTTAGAAAATCCGAAAACATGAAAATCCTAACTGATGATTTATTTATGTTCACAAAATTAAATTCTAGTGATATTAAACTAAACTTTACATCAGTATGCATAAATGAGCTAACTGAACAGATTATTGATGAGTTTTATCCCATATTTATTGAGAATAATCTAGAACTTAAAGCTGAGATATCAGGTGAAAAACTATTGGTACATATTGATATAAGCATGTTTATGAGAGTAATTAACAACCTTTTTAGTAATGCACTAAAATACAGTGAAAAACATACAGAAGTTAAATTTTTCATGGGTAAATTGAATAATAATGTTATGCTGTCAATAAGCAATGTTTGTTATAATTTAACTTCTGATACTGTTGATAAACTTTTCAAGAGATTTTATAGATCAAGCAGTGCCCGCTCAAATCCAGATGAAGATGGCTCCGGACTTGGACTTTCTATTGCTAAAAGTATAATTGAGCATCACAGCGGCACTATCACTGCTGAGTACGATAACAATATTATTATTTTTACAATACTATTACCTATTTAGGCATATTGAACTCTGTTTACAGCAATATGTCTTTCTTTCTAACAACAATTAAATCAAGTAATGTAAATATTAAAATATATATACATGCAGTTAATGTAAATATTAAAACATTGTGAGTAGTAAATTTTCTAGCAACGTCAGTACCATACATTCCTCCTGAAAATGTGAAATACATAACATTTTTTATATGATCGAGCACAGCCATAATAACAGCAACCCCAATGCCAAAACCAATCATTGCTCCACTATTATTTATTAGCAACGCCACAAAACTCAATACTATACTAAATGATATTAAAGGCAAGATTACACTAGAACAAAGTTTTACATTAAAAATAAGGTTATTAAAAAATTCCCCTTTAATACCTATTCCCAAAGTAATAGTTCCAACAATGTAACTTGAAACAAATGTAACAACCAAAAATATTACTGCATATAGTGCTATAAAAACCAGTTTTCCAAGAATAAGTTCACTTCTTTTTACACCTGTAATCAATGAAAATTTCATTGTTCCATGGCTATAATCTTCTGTAAAAGTTTCTGCAACTACAAGAGCCATAAACATTGGTACAATAGGCTTCATTGCCATTCCAAAAAGAGTCTGTTCAAAAAAGTTTTGTGTATTCATATGAAACTGTGTACTTGATTTCACCATGATTATATCAAGAGCTATACTAAAAATTACAAGCACAGCTAAAATATAAAACTTTCTACCATTAAGCATTTTTATAAATTCGTTCTTCAACACTTTAAGCATATTTCTTTTCTCCTTTCGTTATATTCAAAAAATACTCCTCAAGAGAATTTTCACTGCAGGACATATTTTTAACATTAACATCATTCTCAACTAAAACTTTATTGATAATGTTAAAATTCCCTTTCTTAACCTTAACCTTTAAGCCACCTTCAAATTCTTCATAATTTAATTCAATATTTAAACTGTTTAAAAGTCGCACAGTTTTTTCCTTCTCAACTGTACTTATTTGAATTATTTCATCCTTAGTGTTAAGAAGTTCTTCTACATATCCTTGAACTTTAAGTTGTCCATCTTCTATAATTCCTATTCTATTACAAACTGCCTGTATTTCAGTTAGTATGTGAGATGAAATTATAAAAGTAACTTTATATTTTTCTGATAACTCCTGTATAAGGTTCCTTATTTCCTTTATTCCTTGAGGATCTAGACCATTTGTAGGCTCATCTAATATAACTACGTTAGGATTATTTAAAAAAGCTCTGGCAATCCCCAGACGTTGCTTCATCCCCATTGAATATTTATACACTTTTTTATCTTTTGCATTAATCATACCTACCATTTCAAGTACTTCGTCCACTCTTTTTATAGGTAATCCATATAAGTTAGCATAGAGGCATAAATTTTTATACCCTGACATTCCTGTATAAAAACTTGGAGCTTCCACCATTGCCCCTATCTTTTCTATAGCTTTTTCTCTTTCCTTTGAAACTTCGTATCCGTTTATTATAACCCTTCCACAAGTTGGCTTAATAAGTCCAAGCATACTCTTTATAGTTGTACTTTTCCCTGCTCCATTGCGCCCTAAAAAACCATAAACATCTCCTTCATACACTGTAATATTAAGGTTATCTACTGCTTTTCTGCCCTTATATTCCTTAGTTAAATTCTCGGTTTTAAGTAAACATTTATTGTTCATATATAATTTCATCTCCTCGTTTCTTTTGATGATTATATATTACCTGAACTATAAATAATTTCCCTTAAATATTCATAACTGACGGTTATACACACATAAAACACCTTTATTTTACGGTTATGAGTTAAAACAATACGGTAATGAAGAAAGAACGCCTTAGGCATCTTCATATTTTACCCATAATTCCTGAATAAACATGCGATCTTCAATAGCTGTATTTAAAAACACGTTATCATATCTTGTGTCTATAATGTTTTTCACTGTATATAACCCTAGCCCTCTAGCACTACCCTTTGTAGAAAAACCTTCTATAAATATTTTATGAATCAAGGGTTTATTTCCAAAGAAATTGTTGTGAACTACTAACACTACATAATCGTTTTTATTAACAACGCATACTTTAAGTTTAGGATATTCACATTCAATAGCTGCTTCAATAGCATTATCCATTAATATTCCCACTATTCTACACAAATCCATTACCTTCATGTCCACATAATCTATATCTTCAATAATATCCACCTTAATATCAATATTCATAGATGTTGCTTTTATAATTTTTGCTGATAATATTGCCTTCAAACCCACAAATTTAATGTGTTTTAGCTTGTCTATATTGCTTCCACTCCATTTTATCTCTTTGTCCATATCAATTACATTATTATAAAAAAATTCTTTAAGACCCTTCATATCATTGTTATCAATATATTCTTTCAATGGTGAAAGCATATTCATATAGTCGTGCTTAAACCTTCTCGTTTCAGCATACATATCCTCTATAACATGTGAATACTCTTCTATTTCACGTTTCTCCTGAGCTTCACAATTTAGTCTCACCCTATATTCAGAACTTTTATCCTGATTATAAACAACAACACAGGCAAATATAAGGGAAGTCAATGGTATAATCTGTGGTATAACATTACCAATTACATATTCAATCTTTTTATTAACTATTATATCCCAAAATGTAATTATTGAAATAGCAGATATACATATAGTTAAGGGTACAATGATAATAAGTATCATTATAAATCTGAGCTGTGCTGCCGAAATATCTCTACCCAATTTGTATTTAAAAAATTTTTTTGTGAATACTAGAATTACAGATATTATAATAAGCATTATTAAAAACTCAATTAAAATATATTTTAGTGAACTATTAGAAATCGTTGCATCACAAAATGAGTATACAAAAATATAAATTGCGTTCAAAAAATAAACACTATATATAATTAAAATAATAATAGTTTTTTGTTTGTTCTCATTTCTTATCCACACAATAGTTAGAACTGAAAGTATAGGAAGCGTTATTGCATACGAACCAGTATATAATGCACTTCCCACTATTATAGATAAACAAAAATACTTTCTCATTTCTCTTATATTTAATTCATTTCCACATAAAATATATATTGAAAGACAACATAAAATACTTATAAATAGTGCGGGAATAATAATATTGGATACTAATAGATAAACGAATAGTGCCACTGTCATGTCAAAAGTCCCCTCATATATCTAAAGGAAACGTAACATTCTTCTCCATTTATCATTATTATTTTATTATTTTTTTTATCTATCTCTTGAATCTTCTCTCTATTAACAATATAGGACTTATGGCACCTATAAAAATTTGCAGTAAGTTTTTCCTGTAAATCCTTAAGATTCCCATAGAATTCAAGCTGCCTATTTTCTTCATGAACCCTTATTTTGTGTGCTACTCCCGTAGTTTCAATAAAGAAAATATCCCCCAGTTTTATTTTTATTATTCTTGTATCTTCCTTTATAATTATACTATCTTCAGTATGCTTATCTCTATAATATGTATTATAAGCTTTCAAAATACAGCCGTTTACTCTTTGCTTGAAATCTTCATCATCTTTAATAACGTAATCCATAGCTTCTATTTTGTATTTAAATGCCAAGTAGCTCATTTCAAGATGGGTAGTTGTAAATATTATAAAACCTAAGGAATCCATTTCTCTTATCTTTTCCCCAAGCCTTATGCCATTTGTATTATTTTTTAAATCAACATCAAGAAAATAAATACCGGTAATCTTGTTATTTTCCACATAACTTATTACATCATCAGGATTGCCAGTAGAAAGTTCTACCTTTAAATCAAGCTGTTCTCTTAAAATAGTGTTTTCAATAAGCATTTTTAGCTTCTCCCTATGAACTGAATTATCTTCACAAATTATTACCTGTAGCATATTTCTCTCCTTTTCAAACACTAATGAAACCTTAACGTCTCCTCTATTCTTCTTGCAATTGCCTGATACCCCTGACTATTTGGATGAAAATTATCTATAGTTAAATATTTATTTATATTGTACTGAAAAAGATCATAGGTTGGTACATATACAGCATTACTATCCTGTGATACAAACTTTTGGGTCTCATAGTTCCAATCCTCTAATAACCCCAATTCGTCTTGTGTAAGTTCATCTCCAAAAGGATTATATAACCCTATGAATACAATTGTACAATTACTATTTTCACTTCTTATTATCTTAAACACATTTTTCAGATTACTTAAATAATGGTTTTCTACATTATTACTGCTTACCATTGACGTTGTATCATTTGAGGTTGCAAACTGTTTTATTTCATTTCCACCAATGGATATAAATATAATACTAGAACCTTCAATTATAGGCGCAGTTTGCTTGTTTCTAAGGATTTGACAAAGTCCATCTGACACCTCACCGTTAACTGCAATATTATTAACATTAACCTTTTTTGAAGTATTTTTTTTATAGCTCTCTGCATAATAATCTGCAAAACCCTTGCCATTTTCATCTCCAGTTCCATTTGCAATAGAGTCACCCATGGATAAAATATTATATAAATTACTTTGAGGCTTGTTGGTATTTTTTATAGTGTCTTTAACTGATTTATTTTCTGTTGCCGTTTTAACAGTTGGTCTTGTTGTTATATAAACTGAAGTTATAATTCCAGCTATGGATATGATTATAACTATTATTCCGATTAACGTTATGATTCTAAGTATTGTCTTTTTTAACATGGTACTCCCCCCTCTTTACACCAGTACATCTTGCTTATAAAATGTATAGAAACCTACAATTAGTGCTACTATTGCCCAAACTAACAATACCGTCATAGAAAATGTAAGATTCATGCCATCTACAGCTTTAAAAGATCCAGTAAGATACTGAGGAAGTCTAAGGTTTACTGAAAAGAAATATTTTGCAAAGGGCCAATCATCTATAAACGCTTGTAAAATGCTTCCGCCTATAAGTGCTGCCATCATTATGCTTATAGATGCGGCTGTATTTTTTACTAAAATTGATATTGTAAAGGAAATGCTTGCAATTACAATGGCTATGAAAAAACCTAATGAATAAACTAATAGCAAATATTGCCATTGATATATTTCTATTATATTTGAAGCATCTATTTTACCCCCCACCACTTTAAAGCCTGTAGCTAGTGGCTCCATAAGTCCCCAGCTGCGAAAGGTTATTTTTGAAACAATCAATGATATAAATGCAGTTTCAATTACTACTATAGCTGATGTTATGATAATTGCTATGAATTTGCTTAGGAGTATCTTCCACCTTGGAACAGCTCTTGTTAAAAGCACCTTTATGGTTCTTGCTGAAAATTCTCCAGACACACTATCTCCTGCAAAGATTATAATTAGTAGCGGTAGTAACATAATAACCGATTGTTCCATTATTGTACCTGTAAATTTTGCAGCAGTAGTACCTAGTGGGCTTATATTATTTTGTAAATCATAATTATATTGATCAATCTGTATCTGAATACTTTTTTTATCTGAAGCCTTAAGGCTACTGTAATTTAATCTATTTCTGAGATTTTGAATTTCTTGGCTTATAAAAGGATTCCAATTATAATTTGTACTTTGACTTTTTGTATAATTTTCAATAGTTTTTTTGTATGTATTATTTTCTCCATAGGCAAATGCTATTATTTCAACTAAAAGTATTGCTAAGACAAGTAATAATTTCTTTTTGAACATAATCTTGGTTATCTCATTTGAAATAAGTTTTATCAATTAAATCATCCCTCCACAATTATTCCTCGGTAATATCTAAGAATAAATCTTCTAAAGTTTTATGTTTGTTGTCTACAAATTCCAATTTTAATCCTTCCCTTATAAACGAAGTATTTATGTCACTTATTTTTGATTTATCTATTGCTGTCTCAAGCTTTCCATCATTTATTTTTGAATTTATTCCATATGTATCTTTCAATATTTCCTGGCCTTTTTTATTGTCATCCAATATCCAGAATATTTCTTGGGTGTTTAAAAGCTCCTCTACGACCGCATTTTTTAGTATAGTTCCATTCTTTATTATGGAAACATTATCACATATAAGCTCGATTTCTGACATGAGATGGCTTGAAATAAGTATAGCTATGTTTTCTTCCTTAGCAAGTTTCTTTATTAAATTTCTAAATTCATTTATTCCAGATGGGTCAAGACCATTAGTTGGTTCGTCTAATATTAGAAGTTTGGGTTTATTCATAAGTGCTTGAGCAAGTCCCAATCTTTGTTTCATGCCTAAGGAGTATGTTCCAACTTTCTCCTTCAGGTGTTTTTCCATTCCTACAATCTCTGCAGCCTTCATAATATCATCTTTTGTTATATTTTTATTCATGGCTGCAAGCATTTCTAAATTGTCCCATCCAGTCATGTAATTGTATAAATCAGGGCCCTCTATTATACATCCCACATTTTCCATTGCTTTAACGTAGTCTTTAACAATTGAATGACCACAAATCTTTATCTCACCTTCAGTAGGTTTTGACAATCCTACAATCATTCTAAGTGTTGTGGATTTTCCAGATCCATTTGGACCAAGGAACCCCAAAACGTCCCCTTCCTTAATTGAAAAGCTTATACCCTTTATAATTTCTCTATTTTTAATTTTCTTATGAACGTTATCAACCAATAAAACTTCTTTTTTCATTCTAGATCACCTCTTTAAATTCTTTTTTGTTATTTTTTTGAATATGCCTTATTATTAATTATGGCACAATTGTAGGAAAATTTAAACACCTATTGGCTAAATGAAATATGGGCATTAAATATATACTTATGCGTTAAATGATGTTAATATATACCATATAGTTGTACAATATTAAGGATTAAGGAGCGATCGTGTATGAGTAAAGAAAGGCCAGGCATAGTAACATTCATTGGATATATAGGTGTTTTAAGTGCTTTCTTGTCAATCTTATCATTGTTTCCAAAATTTTTAAAACAATTTGGATTTCATGTTATAGTTATACCATTACCTATTTTTTCAGATGGTATAATGCAATTATTGCCGCCTATAATTCTCTTAATAATATCCTATGGATATTTGAAACTTAAAATATGGGGTTATTGGCTAATGATAATTAATAGTATATTTTTTTTAGTAGTATATATTGCTTTTTATCAGCAAAGCGGACAACCGTTTTATTGTCAAAACGCTATAATAGCATTTATAGAATTAGTATTTATTGTACCAACAAGAAAATACTTTGTGTAGGTAATGTGGTAAAGGTTCTAGAATTAAAAGAGAAAATGATTCACTAAGAATAGTAGCTAATTTATTGAATCCCTTGCATAAGAAGACGTTGCAAGGGGATTTTTTTAATTAAATGAAATTTTGTTGCCTGCTTTAGCAATCATATAAATATTTCATATGTTTCTTATTACTTTTCAAAACCCATTAATGAAGTTCCCATTGCAAGTAACCCAACTACTCCTGCAACAATTAATGCGATATGAAGTGCGTATGTAAACGTCACCTGTTGCATGGTGGCATGCCCCATCCCACTTGATGAATAGTGACTTTTTGCAATATTCATGTTGAGTGAAAATAGTGCTTCTGATATTGCTGCCCCCAACACCATACCCACATTTTTTAAAGTGGCAAGCATACCGCAAGCCGTTCCCCTATTTTCTCTTAGAACACTTCCCATTACCGCGCTATTGTTTGGCGTTTGGAACATACCAAAACCAACCCCAATAAGTGACATTGCAATAATCAAGTAGTAAATAGGTGTGTTCATATTAGCTGTACTGAACATAAATATTCCCGATGACATTACAGCCATTCCAACTGACGTTAATGTGCGGCTGCCAAAATGGTCTGAAAGTATTCCACTGATTGGTGCCGTAATCATTGCAGAAATAGGCATAGGCAAATAAAGCAGTCCAGAGTGAAAAGTAGAGAATCCACGTAAGTTTTCTAGATAATATGGAGCAAGGATTATTAAAATATACTGAGCCATAAAATTAAAAAGTGCAGCTATACTTCCAGCGGCAAATATTCTATTTCCAAACATTTGTGTTTCAAACATTGGATGTGCTGTTTTGCTTTCAAATACAGTAAATAACAAAAACAGTGCAATACCTATAGTTATTGTTAGGCAAAATTGAAATATATTAACATTGCCCTTTCCAACACAGTTCAATGGTAAAAGTACAAGAATCAGTGAAGTAAAGAAGATAATGCTTCCGACTATATCAAATAATATATACTGTTTTTTTATATCTTTTTGTATATTTTTAATTGCCATAAGAGTTCCTAAAATACCCACAGGAACATTAATGAAGAAAATGCTGTGCCATCCCAAAATAGATGTAAGGATTCCTCCTAATACAGGTCCAAGACAAAGTGCGAGTGCAACAGCTACTGCACTAACACTAAGTGCTTTTCCCCTATTCTCTTCAGAAACAGCATTAGTAACAATGGCCGGTCCAGTTGCAAAAATCATTGCTGCACCCACAGCCTGAACAACTCTACTTATTACCAGCATCTGAATATTAAATGAAATTCCACAAAATAGTGATCCCAGTGTAAAAATAATAAATCCTGTTACATATACAGTTTTATGCCCAATCATATCAGATAACCTACCGAAAATAAGAAGTAATCCGCTTACAACTAACAAATATGCAGTAACCACCCATTCCACGGAAGACATTGGAACCCTCAGTTTATCTTGAATAACAGGTAATGCCACATTTACAATACCACTATCAAGCTGTGACATAAATGAACCAATTGCCACAGAAATTAATGTTAGTAACGTTTTGTTTTTTATACTATCACTCATAATAGTATCACCTCCCAATAATTAATGTGAGAATTTCCTCGCATTAATTATAAAATATACCCAAAATTATGTCAACGCAAACATGAATAAATTCTCGCATTAATATTGACATAAAAGCCTATTGCTTTTAAAATAATGTTGAAGGGGTGTATATCATGAATGAAAAAAGACCTGTGCGAAAACCAAGTCAATCAAGAGGAATTGAGTCAAAAGAAAAAATAATTGAGGCTGCTTTGATAGTTTTTTCAGAAAAAGGCTATTTTCAAACTGACACTGAAAAAATCGCAAAAATAGCGGGTGTTTCCATAGGTTGCCTATATTCGTATTTTAAGAATAAAGACGACATATTTTATGAATCTATTAAACGTCGAAACGAAAGATTTTTACAGATATTCACTTCTGAAAAGCCGCCTGAAAATCTTTTGAAGGCTGAGAAAAGAAAGTGGTTAAATAATCACATACGAAAATTAATTGATGTTCACAAAAAATCACAAAAAATGTTTGCAGATATTCGTGTTTTATCATATACAAATTCTGAAGTAGCCTCTATTGTGGAAATACAACGCAAAACCAGACGTAAAATAATATCGGATTTTATGCACATATACAAAGAAGAGTTAAAAGTTAATGATTTGGAAGCATCAGCAATTATTGCTGATAATATCATTTGTGCAATTGCAGAAGAGATATCCTTTGGTACAAATGATATCGTGGAAAACAGGATATTAGATGAAGGTGTGGATGCCCTAATGAAATATTTGTATAATGATTAATAAATTTTTTCTATATGGAGTATAGCTCACCTTTTGACCTTCAATTATGGACCTTACCCAATTCCTATTAAGCTTAAGATATCTGAGGTATATTCAGCGTTCTTAAGCTTTTGAACTACATAATTAAAGTTATACATCAAGCTATTTATATGTGTTATTTTCAGTACCCTTCTCTGTCTACTAAAGAACAATAAATTTGGTAAAATATTATTAATGAAGGAAGTGGTAGCGTGGATTAGGACACTTTTTTACTGGTCTAGGCTATACTCTAGTCAAATCAAAAAAGGACAAAATTATAAAAATCTAAATAAGACAATAACAATAAATATATTAAATTTTAACTACATAGACAGCATAAAATATCATACAACGTATCATCTATGGGAAGATGAGGAAAAGATAAGGCTAACAGATATATTGGAGATACACTTTGTGGAGTTACCAAAGTTTTTAGATGAGAATCCCGAGCTAAACAATAGCTTAAATAAGTGGCTTGCATTTTTAACAAAACCCCAAAAGGAGGTAATTGAAATGGGAGAACCAGCTATAAGAAAAGCTATAACAGTACTAGATACCCTAAGCAGAGACCCAGAAATGGTAAGACTTGCTGAACTACGAATGAAGAAACTATTAGACGAGAAAAGTATGATTGAAGGCGCAAGAGAAGAAGGTAAGATTGAAGGTAAGGTTGAAGGTAAAATTGAGGGCATGAGAGAAATTGCAAAAAATGCTCTACGCAAAGGAGCAGAGATTTCTTTTGTTGCCGAAATAACAGGACTTAATGAAGATGAAGTAATAAAATTAAAAGATGAGATAAATAATCATTAATCATTAATTATTACTATAATGGTAGCTGCTCAACATATGGCTACCATTATGATTTAAAAATGAAATTCTTAGATGCAAAATCGAAGGCAGCTGCATAAATAACTTTGCCTAAAAATTACTTCTCCACTTACAAAAAATATATAGTTTGTCCTGCTTTACCTCTCCGTATATCTCCCCACTCATTTTTTCCATAAGACTCTTTGCTATGGCTAAACCTAGCCCCGTAGAATTACTATTTGTTCTAGCAGCTTCTCCATTGTAAAATCTATCGAAAATTAAATTCACATCTTCTTCTCTAATGTTTGGAGATGAATTAGCTGTACATAATACCACATTTTTATCCTCAGTATACAAATCAATACTTGCTTCATCTCCTGAATACTTTATCATATTTACTATCAAATTTTCTATTACACGGCTTATAGCTGCTTTATCTCCAATAGCAGTTATATTTTCATCTGGAACAAGTATTTTAGGAACTATACCTTTACTAGAAAAAGCTTCATAAAATGAAGTTAATACTTCACAGAGTATATTATTTATATTTACAAGCTCATTTTGGAGTTTATACTCAGGAGATTCTATAACAGAAAGCTCAAAAAAGTCTTTTAGCAAATCATGAAGTACATTTGCCCTATTAAGTGCTATGTCCAAGTATTTATCTTGCTGCTCCTTAGTCAAATCACTTTTCTTTATCATCTGCATATATCCAATAACAGATGTAAGTGGAGTCCTTAAATCATGAGATATGTTTGCAATTGATTTTTTTAAATCCTCATCTATTTTTCTTTGTTTTGCCTGTGCCTCAATATTTAAATCTATATTTTTATTTATGCTAATTGCTAAATTTTCAATATCTTTATCAAAAAGGCAAACTGATATCTTTTTATGAGAATTATCAATATTATAATCATTTAACTCTCTTGTGATATTCCTTATTTCCCGTTTCAATAAAAATATTATTATGATGCTACAGCCTATTATTAAAATTAATATAGTTAAAATAATTTTTTCACCTTCTTATCTAACATCCTGTTTTTCAAATGTGTATATTCCTATTGCACATGTGCTAATAATCCAAATAGTGCAAACTAATATTATATTAAATATCATTCTTGTATCTAAATTTATACTACATATTTTCATCAATAAAAATGTAGGTAAATAATCTCCCCATTTAGTATGATTAGTCATAATTAAAACCAGTGGCTCGCTAAACAAGATAATTATACCTGCTGCTACTACTATAGACTTATTTTTAACAATAATAGAAATACACATATAAAGTGATGCCATAGCTGTAAATACAAGTAAGCTTAATAAAATAAATTTAAACATTTCTAACATAGTATTATAATTCAAAAAACCCGATGGCTTGCAAAAAACAACTCCACCTAAGACTGAACCAAAAATCATAAATAGATTCATAATAAATATTCCAAAAGATACAGCCAAAAGTTTAGATATATATATATTCATTCTTGTATTTCCACCGGCTATTAAATTTCTAAATGTCCCATATTTATATTCATTTAAAACAAAACTTGTTGCAAAAAACATAATTAATATTTGAAGTACTACGCTAAAACCTTTTGCAGAATTTAAAATTTCCATTAAAGTTGGATTTTTTCTATTGGCAAATTTATTAATTATGAATCCATAAGTATTATCAAGCTGGATAAAACATATAGTCCCAGACTTTAAAACCACTAGTGTTATACATAATAAAATCAAAATCCCTGTTATCATTAATATATTTTTGTATGCTTTATCACGTTTTAACTTGTAAAATTCAGTTCTAATTAAGTTATACATTAGTTGTCTACACCTCCTATCAAATTAACGAAATAGTCTTCTAAACTATCCCCCTTTGATACAAGCTGCTCAATATTAACACCATTACTAGTTATAATTTTAGATACAGTTTTTACATCGTCTATATAATCATAGATTTTTATAGTATTGTCCTGAAGAACTTTAAAATTGCGTGTATTAAGCTTATTTTCCAAAATTAAAACAGCTTTATTCGTGTCATCCACCTTAATATTTAAGCTTACCTTACACTTTTCATCAAGTTCTTTTAATGTAAGTTCTTCCAAAAGTCTTCCTTCATGGATAATTCCAAAGCAAGTTGCAAGTTGATATAGTTCACTTAAAATGTGACTTGAAATTAATATAGTCGTATTTTTATCTTTTCTTAGCTTCTTTAATAACTCTCTAATTTCTACAATTACTACTGGATCTAATCCATTTATAGGTTCATCTAATATTAATAGCTCCGGATCACCGAGCAGTGCAATGGCAATCCCTAGTTTTTGTTTCATGCCCAGTGAAAAATTCTTTACTTTCTTATTTTTAAACTCCTCTAATTGTAATAACTCTGAAACTTTTTCTATGCACTCTCTTCCTGGAATTCCCCTTTGCAGTCTGTTAACTTCAAGGTTTTCATAAGTTGTCATATTAGGATATATCGCTGGATGATCCATTAATACTCCTATTCTTTTTCTTGCCATTTCCACCTCAGATTGTGTGTGCTTATCAAATAATTGAATTTCTCCACTACTAGGAGCTGCAACGCCTGTTATCATTCTGATGGCTGTAGTCTTTCCTGCTCCATTCTTTCCAATGAATCCATAAATTTCACCTAACCTAATATTTAGATTTAGATTTTCCACTGCAAAATCTCTACCGTACTTTTTACTTAAATTTACTGTTTTGATTGCAAATTCACTCACTTATTTATCTCCTCTCTTCATAACCTAACTTAATTATAAGCACTAATTAATAAGAAGCTATAAAGGAAATCCTTAAGAAAGTCTTAAATATCTTATCTAAATTTTATATCCTATTCCCCAAACAGTTTCTATATAATCATTTTTAGCACCCGCTTTAGAAAGCTTATTTCTTAAATTGCTTATATGTACGGTAATTGTATTATCATCACATAGATATTCTGATTTCCAAACACTTTCAAAAACATTTGCTTTAGAAAAGACTTTTTTAGGATGTGAAAGTAAAAGCTTTAAAATTTCAAACTCTCTTGAAGTTAATGTAACTGCTACATCATTTATAAAAACTTCTCTTGAAGCCGCATTTAAAAGAATCTCTTTATACTTAAATATGTTATTATCCATTGACCTATCAGAAAATTCCTTATATCTCCTAAGATTTGCATCAACTCTAGCACAAACTTCATCTATGTCAAAAGGTTTTGTTATAAAATCGTCCGCTCCCATTTTTAAAGCATTAATTTTAACATCCTTTTCTTCTTTAGCAGAAATTATTATTATTGGCATATGTTTATGTTTTCTTATTTCTACAAGTAGTTCTTCTCCCTTAATTCCCGGAAGCATTAAGTCCAGAATAACCATGTCCCATTCATTTTTTTCCAAATATATCATTGCCTCAGTACCCGAATAAGCAGCTTTAGTAACATACTCACTTCTATTTAACATATCACACAATAGCCTATTAATAGCTTCATCATCTTCCACTACTAATATTTTAATATTATCTATCATTTATATAATACCTCTTTAAATTTACATTTTTTATATTCTAATACCTCTCCAAACACTTATCATATAAGAATTGAAATATTTCGTCAGCTTCTCTTGTGTTATAAAACTGAACCATTAATGTGTTAAATTCCAATCTATCCTTTACTTTTATATTAAACATACCTTGACCATTGGAAATTAATATCAAGTTAGCTATTAATCTTGAGGTTCTTTTGTTTCCATCATAGTAAAATTGATTTAATGCTCCCCATAAAAATATTTCAAAAGCTAGGTCAATTTTACTTTTACACCTTTTTATTATTTCAGGAAGTTCCACCTTAAAAACACTATCTAATTCCTCTGCTTTAGGAGGCATAAAATCTGTACCTGCAATTCTTACTTGACCATCTCTAAATTTACCACTAAATAAAGCTTCATCTTTAGCTACTATGTCATTGAATTTATTAAATTTACTAACATCAATCTCTATATCCTTTTTTACTACTAAATCAAATAAATAATTCCATCCATTTCTAATATTTAAAATTTGCTGTTCATCGCTTAGTTTGTGCCCACCTATAGTAATGCCCTCAAGCAAAGTTTGCACCTCTGGATATGTAAATGGATTACCTTCTAATGATGCCATGTTAAACACAACATCTGGCAGTAATTTTTTTACTAACATTATTAATTTTTTTATATCTAATGTAGGATTTATATCAGTATAGGATTTATTTCTATTAAAAAGCATAAACTCACACTCTCTCCATGTTTGATTTTTCCAATAACTCTGTTTATATTATATCAAATATTTTGAATGTTACGGTATTTTATTTATTATCACACTTCTATACGTTAAATTTGATTTTTACAGAAATCATTTTCCATCCATACGATTTTTACAATGTTTACATGAAAAGCAGTAATTTTATGGGATATAGTGGTATAATTTATTTGAGGGTTACTTTTGAATCGTAGATTAAATAGTTAGGGGTGTCACATGTGGTGAATGAGTTAATTTCTGAGTTAAATACCCGTGGTGTTAATTTTATCAAGACAGTTGATATATCAATGCTCTCCGAAAAAGAAAATAGGGGGTACAGCGTTGCTATTTTGATAGGAATAGCTCTAAGCGCAGGTTATATATTTCGTCTATCAAAAGAAAACATAGCAGACCATTCCGAGTTTGGGGAAAAGGAACACCTTGCTGGTGAGCTTGCAGAATGGACGGCCGCTTTTATTATTGCAAAAGGGTACAAAGCCTTTGCACAATCGGATAGAAATCTTATACATGGATTTTATGATGAAACTACGAAAACCACTCCACTTCCACATAAAAAAATTGCCATATTGGCTGGATTAGGCTGGATTGGGAAAAGTAATTTGTTAGTTACCCAAGAATACGGAAGTGCGTTGTGTATGTGTACCGTTTTGACAAATGCACGGTTACCTATTGAAAATCGGTCAATGATAATGTCTAAATGCGGCGAATGTACTGTATGTAAGGATATATGTCCTACGGGTGCTATCCATGGATCAACATGGCAACCAGATATGAATAGAGATTTAATAGTTGATGTGTATCGCTGTGAAGGCTGCTTAAAATGTTTAGTAAATTGTCCATGGACGCAACAGTATATGGACAGAGATATTACTATTTATAATACTCAACCTTAAATTTGGAATTTTTACAATTAAAATACCTCTAATACGCCATCAAAATTATCTACTTTTTCTAATAGAGGTCCTTTTGCTCCCATTGCAAATGCAATATCACTGCTTCTAATAGATAAAAGTTCCATTCCTATTGAAATATTAAAGATTTCTACCATATTGTCTGTCAAATTTACCATACTTTTAAATAATTTTTCATAAGTAAGCTTATACTTTGCATATATAAAACAATGAGAAGTTAATGCTTGTAAAGAAAACAACATGAAAAATCCCTTGCAACTGTCTTCTTATGCAAAGGATTCAATGATTTTAATTTTGGTATTTCTTTTTTAGTTCTAGTACCTTTTCCATTGGTAGTTCAGTAATGTCAACTATATCTTCGAGCCTATCTCCTCGGCTTAGCATTTTTTCTGCCACTCTCAATGCTTTTTCAGTTGATCCTTTTTCTATTCCAATATCTATTCCTTCTACTCTTCCTT
>Ga0255360_1000135_pt1 | contig 21583 bp, 16 predicted proteins | sample GFST50metaG_FD_186004 | JGI IMG/M metagenome (GOLD analysis project Ga0255360, IMG submission 186004) | Peat soil microbial communities from Stordalen Mire, Sweden - G.F.S.T50 | ecosystem: Environmental > Terrestrial > Soil > Wetlands > Peat | place: Sweden: Norrbotten County, Stordalen Mire... | reverse complement strand
TTTATATCTAGCTCCATCCATTCTTCAAATCCAATTTCATTTCTTCCCATAACCTGCCAATAACATGTAAGACCTGGTTTTGAAAGAAGTTTTAGCCTGTGATAACTGTTAAATTCAGCTACCTCTGATGGTAAATTGGGTCTTGGACCCACTAGTGACATTTCACCCTTTAGCACGTTAAATAGCTGTGGCAACTCGTCAATGCTTGTCTTTCTTATGAATTTTCCAATTTTTGTTATTCTGGGATCTTCCTTCATTTTAAACATTGGTCCTGACATCTCATTGCTGTCTTTTAATTTAACTAAAAGTTCCTCTGCATTTACTACCATAGATCTAAATTTGTACATTTTAAATTTTTTCCCTTTTTTACCTACACGCTCTTGAGCAAACATTACCGAACCTTTTGAATCAAGCTTTATAAGTATAGCTATAATTATAAAAATTGGACTTAAAATGATTATTCCAATCAATGAAAAACATAAATCAATTAACCTTTTAATAAAGTAATAAAAAAAACTTTTCTCATGGTTAATATTGTTTTCATTACCAATTTCTACTTCTTCGTTGATATTTACATTTTGCAACAAATATTCCCCCTCATATAAAAATTCACCTCTACACTTATAAAAAATAATAAATTAAAAAATAATTGTAATACACCTTAGATATTCTATAATCTTATTTTTTTCTAACAGTTGTATTATTTAACATTTTTTATACTATTGATTATACTATTTCCTGCCAATAATTTCAACCAAAAATTCCATATTTAAAGCTTTATTCCTTTTTTCGACATTTATTATTGATTAATTATTTTTTTGTTTAATTCACAAAGAAACTCTCCACCCCACCTTCTATGGTATTTCCCATATTATATTAATTAACTTTTCTACCAATATTTTTTATTTGTATTCTGTTATTATACAAATTTTGCATTTTAAATTACATCTAAATATTTACACTTTTGGCTATTTTGAATATTGTTTTTGTATTTTTTTATATTCTTTACTAATTAAGGGGTATTGAAAAACAAAAAAAATAATAAGGAGTTATCTCTACACAACAAATTGCTTTGCAATTTGTTGTGTAGAGATAACTCCTTATTATAGGCATATTCAAAAAAATAAATATTCTAGTATATTTTCTTTCATATGCCTTAATTTTTTAAGCTTCTATCTTCACCTTATTATAAAAATTTTCATAAATATAATTTAGTATATCACTTCTTTTAATTATGCCTATAAATACATTATTATCATCTACAACTGGTACAAAGTTTTGATTAACAGATTTGGCAATTAAGTCCTCAATATTAGAATCAATATGAACCGGATTATTGATTACCCTCCTTGGCACCTCTTCAATCTTAACTTTTGGTGTGTTATTAAAATCTAAATTTGGTGTATTTTTTAACTTCCATAATAAATCCCCTTCAGTTAACGTGCCTATATATTTACCTTCTTTATCAAGTATTGGTATCGCAGAATATCTATGATACTCCATTCTTTCAAGTGCCTGCCTCATTGTAGACTCTAAAGTTTCACAGACAACCTCTTTTTTAGGCGTTAAGAAAAATGCTATATTCATATTCAATCCCCCATTTTCCATATGAAATCATTTTATGTAAATGCAATTTATAATCTATTTATATATAATTATAGCAACTGTTCTTATATATAAAATAAACTATATTTTAATTTTATGTGAATTGCAATTTTACTACTTACACATCTTCAAAAAAGTTATACCATGTATTTTTATTTTTTTCAATACGGCAACCAAAAATAACAACTCAAAATTATCCGCTAAATTGACTTGTTATTTTTTTGAAGATGCCTTATATGACTTATATCTTAAATTTTGAAACAATAGCCTTTAAACTCTCCGATATTTCTTTAGTGTCCTTTGTAACCTTTTCTACATCATTTGCTCTCTGTAAAACCGTAGAAGTCTTACTTGAAATATTGCTAGTTCCTCCAGCCATTTCACTATTTGCAGTAGATATTTCATTTATAATATCAATCATGCTATTAATGGATGAATCTAATTCCTGTGACTTACTGCTAAACTCATTTGCAAGATTTTGAAAATATTCTGCATCCTTAAAATACTGTTCTCCGATATCAACCATAGATTTATAATCATTTATTACTGTTGAGTCTATAAAACTCAACACATTTTCTGAATCGGATTTTAAATTATCAACAGAAGATACCACCACTTTAGTGACTTCTTGAATTTTATTAGTAATATTTTTTGAATCCTCAGCTAGTTTTCTAACCTCTTCTGCAACTACAGCAAAGCCCTTTCCTGCTTCCCCTGCTCTTGCTGCTTCTATGGCAGCATTTAAAGCTAGTAAATTTGTCTGTTCTGAAATTTGCAAAATAGATTCTGTTAACTGATTAATTTGGTTAACTGTATTTGACTGCTCTATTGATTTTTTTAAGCTAGTATATACACTATCTCTAATTTCCTCTGCGGACCTTTTAGAAGCAACAGCATTTTCCTTTAATTTTTCTGATCTTTTACTTATTTCACCTGAAGTTTCAGCACCCTCTTTAGCTTTTTCTGATATGCTCTTCACTGCTCTTCCTAATTCCTCAGAAGATGCATTCATTTCTTCAGCAGAAGCTGCTGTTTCCTGCATTGCCGCTGACAATTCCTCCGTAGTTGAAGACACTTCTTCAATTTGCTGATTTAAGTCTTCAATATTATGATTTGTTATAATAACTGAATCTTCCACTTTATCAGCTTGCTGAACTACAGTTTCTAGAGTACCCCTAATAGATTTTTGCATTATATTTAAAGAAGTCATCAGTTCCCCTGTCTCATCTTTTATGTTCATTAGCTTTTCAGGTATCTCTTTTGAAAAATCTCCTGAAGCAAAAACTTTTATATACTCTACTGATTGTTTTAATGGCTTTACAATACTATATGAAAGCAATAATATTAACAAACTAGCTATAATTATGCTTAAAATAATTACAAACAGCAATCCTCTGGTAAGACTGTTAATTTTTGAATTATACTGATCTACAGACATAAAGCATACAGTATACAAATCTGTATAATTACTTTTTGTATAAGAAGCAATATATTTTACCCCGTTCATAGTAAAAGAACCTTCGCCGGATTTATTAGTCTTTAATTCATTATAAAAGTCAAGTAAATCACCTTTTTGTTTACTTAAGTTATTAAGTTTTGATAACTGGGACGCACCATCTGAAGAAACTACAAGCCCTGTTGGATCAACTAAAATTGTTTTAATCCCATCATCAGCTTTTTCCTTAACAATGCTTTTTGTAAATGTATTTGTATCTATTGCGCTCTGATATAGTGCTAAAAATTGTTTAGTATTAGGATCTATAACTGGCGCTGCCACCATAATAATAGGTTTCCCTGTTACAGGAGAAGTCATAGGTTCTCCAGCAACAGCTTTAAGTTGATTTTCCATATTTTTTGTAAAATCTGTATTGGGAAGTTTCATTCCTATAGATTTTCCTCCAATACCATCAGCTACTATCATGTTAGTATCAGCCGAAACAGGAATCTCAACAATCATATTCTCATATAAGCCATTAGAGCTTTCTAATTTATTTGTCAAATTATCTGAAATGCTTTTTACTATTGCTTGATTTGGCTGATTCGTCTTTATAAATTGTTGAAAATAATTCACAGTTTGACTTTCACTTGCAATGGATGTAGCTAGTTGTATCTGATCTTTAAAAGCTATATCAATGCTATTATTCTTTTCGTTCGTGGAACTATCCAAGGAACTTTTTCCCTGGCTTTGCAAAGTGTTTGATAAAGAAGTGATTGAATAAAACCCACTAACAACCATTGGTACAATAGTGCATACTAACGCTACTATTAAAAATTTTACAAATATGCTATGTTTTCTTTTCATGACTTCATCCCCCGTTGTAATATATTATATTAATTTAAATACAATACTATTTTTATTGATATAATTCTACCTATTTATTCTTGTTCGCTTATATTATACCATTATTCGACATAAAAATACAAGACAAATAAATGGGATTTTTTTAATATAAAATTTAATAGGAAAATGTTGTATATAGCTTATATATGTTATACAATACTAGTATACTTATATAAATTAAAAAGAGGTGCATAAAAAAAATGGAACATTTGAGTATGAAGGAAAAAATGAAAGGTATGACCTTTCAAGAGAAAACAATTTATATTTTAAGTTATTATAAGTTTCATATTGCAGTAATAATTGTATTGATAGCAATTATTGTTTCCATTCCAATGAGTATTATTAATAGGAAAGTTTCTGTTTTAAATATAACTTTAGTAGGAAACTCTATAGATTCAAATAAACAAGCTCAACTGGAAACAAAAGCAGAGGATGCTCTTATTAATACTGACAAGAAGAATAAAGAGATTTCATTTGATCTTATACAAACAGTTGATGAATCAAGTGCTATGCAAAAACTGGAAGTTTCAATTGCTGCACAAGATATTGACCTTCTAATAATAGATAAAAAAGATTTTGACGCTTCCGTTAAGCAAGGAATGTTTTTGAAACTGTCCTCTATACCTAACTTCTCCAATATCCATGTGCCTGACTCCTCTTTAGTCAAGGGTAAAGTTAACAATTTAGATAAAACGGACGAAGCTTATGGGATAAAGGCAGACAACCTTCCTATGTTAAAGTATCTTAATTTTGACTCAACAGATAAAGTAATGTGTATAGTCTCAAATTCTAAACATGTTGATACAGCTATTGCTTTTTTAAAATGGCTTTATCAATCGAAAACACTTTAAACATCTAGCTTTTTAAGATTTAGAGGCATGGATTTTAATAAATTAACAAAAAGAATAAGCAGTATAATTTCTCATAGAGATAACTATACTGCTTATTTGATATAATGCAAATTTTTTTTACGAAATAATTTTGTCCGTTTTAGGCAATTTCTCTTCTATCTCTTTAAGTATACCTTTTTCCAAATACATTATTCCATAACTTATAATGCTTGTAGAAAATAGAACCATTATACATCCAAGAATTCCATTTGAAATTTTTATCAAAACATAAATGCCTATAAAAGATATTATGCATACATGAATTTTTTTAATGAAATATTCAACAGATAATTTTACAATGTCTGTTTTCTTCAAATAAAATCTGGATATTATCGGAAAAATATACAACGCTAAAGACAAACAAATAAAACAAGCTATTATTACGACTATATCAAGAAAATGTAATAAACGAGAATTTCTACTAATTATCATTATATCAATTTTAATTGATAATAAAATAGCTATCCCTACTGTCCAAAAAAATAAAGCTTCAAAAAAGTTTGCTTTATAAGCTTTAAAAAAGTCTTTTGTTACATTAATGTCTCCTTCCCTAATAAGCTTACCCATTATGCTTAATAGTGCGGTTAATGCGGGGCCTATAGGTATTAAAGACAGAATGAGAATTAAATTAATTTGAGTCTCACCACTACGACTCATTACCAAACCTACAAAAATATAAGGAATATTCATTAGCCAAAAGTAAAAATTGCCTAATAAAAACCACCAAATATAATTGAAGGCAGTAAAAATTGCACCTTCGCCAAATTCCTTTTTAATTTTCAACCTTATCACACCTTTTTAAGTATACTACATTTTTCACTGCAAAAAAATATCCACCAATTTAGTTGGTGGTATTTTTTCAGTATGTGTAATTCATATTTTACCATATAGAATTCATTTTCCACAACCTAAGATTTTGAATATTTAATTCATTACCTTGGCTATTTTCTAGGCTTACATTTTTGCTGTCTTCTAATGTTGGATATATTCTTGTTGAAATGCACACATTATTATTAGCAAATACTTCGATAATAGAATGATCAACAAATATATGAATATTAAGCAGTTCACCCTTTTCTATTTTTAATGTAGACTTAAGTATAGTTTTATGTACCTGATTAGAAAGGCTAGATTGGCTTCTGTCAACAAAAATTTCACCTGCTACTGCATCGTATCCAATTGTTGTTTTTTCCTGATTATCAGGTGATTCAAGTACATTCAATAAGAAATTTTCATCTCCATTTATTTTAATTTTCATTTCTAGTTCTAGTGCTCTTCCATTGTTTTTAAAAGTCATTTTATTATTCTTTATTATTTTATTATCATATAATTCCTCATCATATCTGAGTATTTTGTATTCTGGTAATGGTTCCATTCTTAGCGAGTTATCCGATTCCAAACTAATAACTCTAGGAATAGACTGTGCTCCTGCCCAACCATTTGCTCCCTGAAATTCTCCCCTCGAAACTTCTGTCATCCAACCCCACATTATTTTTCTGCCTTTAGGATCTACTAGTGTATTAGGAGCATAGAAACCTTCCCAGCCACTATTGTCTAATATCCCTTCATACTCTGACGTAAATGTAAAATCTTTATTTAACGTTCCTACATGATATCTGACTATATCACTAGGCGAATAAACAAGTACATACTTTTCTCCAAATTTTAGCATGTTAGGACATTCTAAAAATTTAAAATCCGGTGCTTCAAACATTTTATTTAAAAACGTCCAATTTTTAAGATCAGAAGAACTATATATTAGAACACAGCCTTCGTCTTCACTGCCTCCACCTAATACCATGTACCAAACTTCATTTTCTTTCCAAACAAATGGATCACGCCACTCTTTAATATTCATTTCTCCATGTATACTTAATTTTAATACAGGATTAGACTCATATTTTTCCCAAGTAATCATATCGTCATGACTTACAGCCATCCATTGCTGGGCTCCAATTTGCGGATTTCTCTCATTTTCACCTATACTTGTATAAAATATTGTTGGGATTCCATCATTGTTTATTACTGCACAACCTGAAAAACAATGTGTTTCACCTAATTCATTGGACGGAAACAAGGCTATAGGAAGATGTTCCCAATGAACTAAATCTTCACTAACAGCATGACCCCAATGCATTGTATCCCAATGATAATCATTAGGATTACATTGATAAAATAAATGATATTTTCCTTTATAGTATATAGGTCCATTGGGATCATTCATCCAATTTTTTTCTGGTATAAAGTGATATTGCGGTCTATACAAATCCATATTTATTCCTCCGTTGTAATTTATTTATATATACATAATTTCTATTGACAGATAAATAAGTTATATGCATTTACTACATATAACCTATTTATCTGTCTTAGTTTAAAAAATACTAATACTTTTATTTCTGAGATTTAAAGTAATTATCTAAATATTTTTGTTTTAAAGTAAGTAACTTAGGAAGTCCTAATTGATTCATTTGTGCTAGATAACTGTCCCAATCACTATCTATTCCACCTTTTTCTATCCATTTTGCTTTCATTCTTTCTGCATATGTTTGAATACTTGTATCAAGTTGTGTATATTGATTAAGATCATCTGAAGTCATGAAAACAAGAGGATAGTTATAAGTAGCTTGCATATATGGTACATATGTTGTTTGTAAAATATTAAGTCTCCAAGCAGCATCATCTGGTTTTGTAGTTTGATTTCCAAAATAACTATTTAATACTGCTAACGGTCCGCCTACACATGTCTTCTCTCTTAATTCCACAGGTGCAGTACCCTTAAGTGGTAAATGTTTTAAATTACCTTGAGGTGTAAGTTCAAAAATATTTTGTTGTGTTTTATCTCCATAAGTACCCCAGTCATCTTGAGCTGATTGTTGTGGAACATAACATTGGTCAAACCACTTAGCTGTTAGGTCAAGATTTTGATCTGCACTTGTGATTACTGTTTTATTTCTGTCAAAACCAATACCATTAGTTCTTGGTACATTTATCTGTCCGTTTGGTCCTTTTAATGGAGGCAACTGAACGTAATCATTAGAAGTTCCTGTAACATTTGCCTTATCCCAAGTAAAATACAATCCATAACGATTAGCTGCACCCTTTGCTTCATAAGTGTTCCAATCTTGAGTGAATGCTTCCTTATCAATCAATCCTTCATTTTGAAGTTTATTCATCCATTCTATTCCTTGTTTATATCCATCTTGAGTTGTAGAATAAACTACTTTCTTATCATTTGTCACCATAATATGGTCATCGTTATCACCCATTCCAAAACCTCCAAGAAGCATTGCAGGATCTTCACCACCATGATTAATTATAAATGACATTGGAATTACATTGGTACCTAATTTAGCTGCATTGTTTTTAAAAGCAAGAAGATCTTTTTCTAAATCATCTGTAGTTGTTGGCATTGGTAAGCCTAATTCATCTAACCATTTCTTGTTTATCCAAGGTGTATCGTCTAAAGCTTGAATAGCATTTTTGCCTGTTCCAAGTTCCTCAATCCATGGTAATGAATAAATATGTCCATCTGGTGCTGTTATCATTGCTTTATATTGAGGATTTTCATCAAGAATTTTCTTAAGGTTTGGCATGTCCTTATTTATTACTTTTTCCAAAGGAACAATAACACCTTGTGATGCATATTTTAATATATCATTGTCTGTCATACCATTAGTATCAAAAATTGCATCCGGAAGATCTCCACTTGCTAGTTCCAAATTTCTTTTGTCGTTAAACGCATCATCAGTATAATTTGTCCAATCAATATGAACACCTGTAGCCTTTTCAAGTCTTTGGAAAATTAGCTTTTTATTAGGATCACTAGGTGCCAAGGCTGAACTATGTGTCAAGAATTTCAAAGTCACCTTACTTTTCAAAGGAAAACTTATATTAGTAAGTCCATATCCTTGTGATGAATTTGTACCTTTTGCTTTTGAAGTTCCAGATGTACTTCCACTTGTGCTTGCTCCACATCCTGTTGCTAGTACGCTAACAACTAGTGCTAAACTTACTAACAAATTAATTTTTTTCATTAAATATCCCCCCAATTTGATTTTTTTATTATACTTTAAATTACTATTTTTATTGTTAGCTCTTTTATAGCATTTCTGCTGCAAAAGATGATTTAAACAAATTTTTATAGTGTCATTATCCTTTTATAGATCCTACCATTATGCCTTTTTCAAAATATTTTTGGAAGAACGGATACATTAGCATTAATGGCAAACTTGAAATGACAATACTTGAATATTTTATCATTTGAGCTATTTGTTGTAATTGAGCTGTATCTGCAGCATTAGTTCCCATATTGGATGTTGCCTGATTTTGAACTAGAATTGTTCTAAGTACAATCTGTAATGGTTGTAAATTAGTATTATTTAAGTAAATCATAGCATCAAAATATGAATTCCATTGTGCAACAAATTGATATAATACTAATACTGCAATTATTGGTTTACATAATGGCAATAATATTTTAAAAAAGTATTGAGTCTCATTTGAACCATCAACTGTAGCGGCTTCTCTTAATTCATTTGGAATGCCTTGAAAATATGTTCTAGCTAATATAAGATTCCATACATTAATAGCACCTGGTAACAGAATTGACCAAATGGTATCTAGCATATTTAAATTTTTTACTAGTAAATATGTTGGTATAAGTCCGCCGCCAAAAAACATTGTAATAACAAAAATCATCATAAAAAATTTTCTTCCTACAAAGTCTTCTCTAGATAAAGGATACGCAGCAAATAAAGTTAATCCAACTGAAATAAACGAAAATGCAACTGAATAAAATATTGAGTTTCTGAAACCTATCAACATCTGGGAATCAGTAAATACTTTTTTGTAGCCTTGTAATGTCCAATCAGCCGGATTTAATGTCAGTCCATTATTTAGCAACACATTTGGCTGTGTAAAAGATCCAAGTACAACATATATTAATGGTACTAATACACAAAGTACTAACATTACAAGTAATATATTATTTAAAATTAATATAACTCTATCGGTTTTAGATAAGTTCTTATACATTTCTCTCCTCCTGTATTTTTGTAATTACAACCCTTGTCCTTCATTTAATTTCTTTACTATTTGATCTACAGTTATAAGTAATATTACATTAATTACAGAATTGAAGAGACCTATAGCAGTAGAATATCCGTAATCTCCCATTTGTAAACCTATCTTATAAACATATGTAGGCAAAATTTCAGAAGTTGTAATATTCATAGATGTTTGCATTAAATATGCTTTTTCAAAACCAATACTCATGATATTTCCCGCTGCTAAGATAAATTGTATAACCATAATTGGCTTAATAGCTGGCAAATCTACATGTATAATTTGTTGAAAAATATTGGCTCCGTCTATTACTGCAGCATCCAACAAATCCTGTCCAACATTAGAAAGTGATGCAAGATATACTATAGATGCCCATCCTGCTGTTTGCCAAATACCACTGATAATATAAACAGGTCTAAACCAGCCAGGTTCGCTCATAAAATCTATGCTCTTTCCATGAAATAGGGTAATAATTGCATTAATAGGTCCTACTGGAGATAAGAAAATAAAAATCATACCTACAATAACTACACTAGAAATAAAATTTGGTGCATATAAAATAAGTTGCACTTTTTTCTTCAAGCCAACACTTTTAACCCTATGAATCATAAGCGCTAAAATAATTGGCACTGGGAAACCAAATATTAGGCCGTAAACACTTACTTTTAAAGTATTTACTAACAAATTCATAAAATCTGGTGTACTCGTAAATTTTTTGAAATTATCAAATCCAATCCAAGGACTTCCCATAATACCTTGTAAAGGATTAAAGTTTTTAAATGCTATTATGGTTCCATACATAGGTATGTATTTAAATATAATGGTAAGCACTAACGCTGGTAATATAAACAAATATAGTTGATAATTATCTTTCATATATTTTAATTTACCAACCTTTTTTTTCTGTTTAATCAAAATTATCAACATCCTTTTTAATATAAATTTTTAAATAACAAATTTAATGTTACCAACATCACCCACCTTGACTAAATATTCATTTTAACCTTTTGCTTTTATTTTATGCACTTTTGTTTATTTTCTAATTTTACATTTGTAAAATATCTCAACCAACCATTGATAGTATTTTATCAAAATTATTAGTTTGTGTCAACGTTTTCTTTACATAAATATTATATTTTTGTTCATTTGTAATTTTATTCACTTTACATTTGTTTATAATAATTTGTTACATACCTTATGAATTATATTTAAAATTTCTATAAATTTTTAATTTTTTTTGTTGTATTTTACTCTGTGTTATTGTACATTAACATATGAAATAATATTTATTTAAGACAAATTTAATTTTGTAAACATGAGTTTATTTACTAAAATTAATATTTTTTCACTATCTACTATGGCTACACTAAAGGAGATATTAAATTAATGAGTAAAGAAAAAATTACTATACAAGATATTGCAGATTCATTAGGACTTTCTAGAAATACAGTATCTAAATCTCTTAATGAGAACGAAAGTATTCCTGAAGCAACACGCAAGAAAGTTATGGCAAAAGCAATTGAATTAAAATATAAACATTTCGGCTTTATGAACACTGAAAATTTAATGAGAGAAAAAAAAGGCAATATTGCGCTTTTAACATGTGATACTTCTAAAAATTCTAACTTTGGTTCGTTACTAATGAGCGGATTAGAAAAAAAATTAAGTACTGAAGGTTACAATCTATCAATACATATTCTTAGAGAAATAGAAATCAATTCACTGACTTTACCTAAAAATTTTGAATTGAACAATGTAGATGGAATAGTATGCAGAGAGCTATTTGATAAAGATTACACTTATTTAGTAAGTAATTTAGGAATTCCAACAATTTTTATAGATTCCATAGCTGATATATTTTATCCTAAACTGAATACAGATATTATTCTAATGGAAAATAAACACAGTACTTATTCAGTAACAAAGACATTAATAGATAGCGGTCACACTAAACTAGGCTTTATTGGCGATTATACTCACTGTAAAAGTTTTAATGAAAGATGGGCTGGATTTAACAGAGCTCTACTTAATTCTAATTTACAAATTGATTTGTCTTTTTGTATTGTTGAAAATGATTCATGCCCATATACAGATTATGATTGGATGAAGAGTAAGTTAGACAATATGGATGCTTTACCTTCAGCATTTATATGTGCAAATGATTATATTGCAATAAATGTGATAAAAGCTTTAAAGGGTAAAAATATAAAAATTCCTAAAGATATTTTGGTAAGTGGTTTTGACGATTCCCATGAATCACTTATTGTTGATCCGCCTTTAACAACAGTGCATATATTCAGTAGTGAAATGGGTGGTATTGCTGCTGAATTGCTTTTGTCAAGATTGAAAAATGAATCAAAACCCTTTCAAATAACACATGTAAAAACCGAACCCATATTTAGAGAATCTACTGGTAATCTTAGATAAGGCATATGAAAAAAGCAGTGAATCTCACTGCTTTTTTGCTTTATTTCCCATTTCATTATAGTTCACCCTTTGCTTTTCAATAATTATTTTACAATAAGTGTTATTTAAAATATTTATACGAACATAAGTTTTTTATCCAATTTATGTTGTTTTAAAAATATTCATCTCCCTAATTATGTGATTTAGTTTATAATTAAATCATAATTCCAAAATTAGGAGGAGAAAAAATGAATTATATTAACTTATCAAAATATATATTTTTATTAACACCAGTGCTGTATAATTTATACAAAATACCTCCAAGCGAATATGGGAAATTTATATTCCTCTTCCTTATAATTTTTCTAAATTCTCAGTTAAGAAGTTTAAATATAAATCTCAATATGAAGCTTGTTTCCTTCATTTTAGAGCCAATACTAATTTTATATATTAGCAATTTATATTTTGGCTTTTCTTTTGTAATGATTTTTTCTACAATTACTGATGCCTGTATCAAACTAAAAAAAGAAATATATCCATACTCAATATTTTCCGGACTAATTTTGATATATTTAGTTGAAAATTTCTATTCAATAGAATGGATTATATTTATTAGCATGTTTTATGTAGCAATTTTATTGCTATTATTAGAATTGCAAAAGGAACTTATTATTCAAGAAGATACACAGCTACTTTATGATCAAATAAGAAAATACTCTTATGAACTTGAAGGTGCTAAGGCACGACTTATGGATTATTCAAAACAAGTTGAAAAAGTGGCACAATTAGAAGAAAGAAATAGAATTTCAAGAGAACTCCACGATTCTATTGGCCACAGCCTTACAGGAGTTTTAATGCAAGTAGATGCATGTATTCAAATAATGAATGTTAATAGAGAAAAAGGTATGGAACTTTTAAATTCTGTGTATATAAATATAAATAAAAGTATTGAGACGGTTAGTCAAACAGTTCAAAAGCTTCATCCCGTCGGATATAAGACTAATTTAGACGCATTAAATGATCTTATTAATAAATTCAAATTAGATACTGGTGTAAATATTGAATTTAAAATAAGTGGTAATGCTTTTGAAATACCTCCTGCTATTGAAACGGTTGTTTATAAAAATGTGCAGGAGTCTATTACTAATTCAGTTCGTTACAGTGGTTGCAAAAATATTAGTATAAAGTTATTATACGCTTCAGAATATATTGAAATTTATATTTCTGATGATGGTTTTGGTGCTAGTTCTATAAAAAAAGGCTTTGGTATTACTGGTATGGAGGAAAGAATAAATATTATTGGTGGAACTATTTCTTTTTCAGGAAATAACGGTTTCCATATTCATATGGCAATACCTATAATATCTTAGAATTAATATAAAAAGAAAGGTGATAAATATGTCAATAAATGTTGTTATTGCGGATGATGATGCTCTTATTAGAGATAGTTTAAATCTTATATTAGAACTTGATAGTGATATTTCCGTTGTTGGTACATGCTCTAATGGTTATGAAGCTTATAATATTTGTTCAAGCTCTTCTGTTGATGTAGTGCTTATGGATATTAGAATGCCTGGATGTGATGGAATTGTAGGGACAAAAAAAATAAAGAATCAGTTTCCTACTATAAATATTCTTGTATTAACAACTTTTCAAGATGACGAATACATAACCCAGGCACTGAAAAATGGCGCCAGCGGATATGTTCTAAAAAATACGCCTTCAACTACAATAATAGAATATATAAAAATGGTGAATAAAGGAGCCTTACTAATTCATCCTGATATAGCTCCAAAACTCACGGAAATGTTAAATTTTAGAGCTAAAAAAGATTTATCAAAATATAATCTTACCTCTAGAGAAATTGAAATCATACTGCTAATAAGTGAGGGCTTTTCTAATCATGAAATAGTTCAAAAGCTTTTTCTAAGCGAAAGCACAATAAAAAACTATGTTTCAGCTATTCTTTCAAAATTAAATTTGAGAGACAGAACACAGATTGCTGTTTTCTATTTGAAAAGATAAAGTACTAAAGTACTATAAAAATACTACTTCTAGCTCCTGTATATGGATACAAAAAATATTATTATAATATTAGGCATCTGAAAAATTACTAAACGGGAGGAAAACAACATGTCAATAATTGAAATTAAAGATTTAATCAAAAGATACGACAGAAATATAGCTGTGGATAATATAAACCTAAAAATTGAGGAAGGAGAAATATTCGGACTTCTTGGACCAAATGGAGCTGGTAAAAGTACAACAATAAATATGCTCTGTGGCCTTATTGATCCAACTGGTGGGGAAATTATAATAGATGGCTTTAAAATTCACAAGAAAAACACAGAGTATAAAAGAAAACTTGGTTTAGTTCCTCAGCAAATAGCATTATATGAAAATCTATGCGCAGAAGAAAATATACAATTCTTTGGAAAGCTAGCAGGTCTTAAGGGGGCACTCCTTAAAGAGAGAGTTACTGAAGCCTTAGAGTTTGTTGGTCTTTCAGATAAGAGAAAGTCACTTCCAAAAAGTTTTTCTGGAGGGATGAAAAGAAGACTTAATATTGCCTGTGCCATTATGCATCACCCTAAAATTATTATAATGGATGAACCAACCGTAGGAATAGACCCTCAGTCAAGAAACCATATACTGGAATCTGTTAGGAAACTTAACAGTATGGGTTCCACTGTAATATATACAAGTCATTACATGGAGGAAATTGAAGTGCTATGCAGCAGAATTGCAATAGTTGATCATGGAAAGCTTATTGTAGAAGGAACTACAGAAGAATTAAAAAAGCATGTAGCCTCAGATGAAAAAATTAAAATAAAAGTTAGTGATGTAAATTATAATTCCATAGAAGAAATTAAAGCCATTAAAGGAGTAAGAGCAGTAGATTATAGTGACAATATGCTTGAAATCATTACAAAGCACCCTCAAAGTTTATTGCAAGATATACTTTTCATACTATCAAAAAATGAAAATAAACTAATTGGTCTAGAACTTTCCGAACCAGATTTAGAAACTGTGTTTCTTACGTTGACAGGTAGAAAGCTTAGAGATTAGGCATATGAAAGGAGGATATTTCATTGAATGTTATAAATATAGCTTTAAATAAATTTAAAAGGACACTTCAAAATAAGGTTTCCTTTATACTTTTAATAGCAATGCCTGTTTTTATGATATTTATAATGGGTTATGCATTAAAACCTGCATTTCAAACTAATACCACAATTAAAAAGATTCCCCCTTCTGTTAACTTTACAAATACGGAATTAGTCATAAGTAAGAGCTATTCAGAATATTTACCCCAAAGCAATAATGCAGAAGAAATGCAAAAGCTTGCAAATCAGCAAAAATCCTATGGTAATACTTTCACCATACTCAAATTAGATTTACAGTCACCATTAAAGAAATTATCTAGTTTTCAGTATTTTGCTGCTAGTATGCTACTATTTTTTCTACTTAATTCAGGTATTGGTATTGGCAATAATATTATAAATGAACGCTCTGATAAAATTTATATGCGAATTAATTCTTTTCCAGTTAAGAAGAGTGAGTACCTTCTAGGACAAGTGCTTGGAGGTATGTTGACTTCTATTTTACAAGCTATAGCAGTTATATTATTTTCCACATTACTATTTGGAGTTAACTGGGGAAATAATTTTATAGGAATAGCAGTTACATTGCTGCTTATGATTCTCATATCCTCCTCTTTAGGTGTTTTATTTTCTAGTATTGTAAATTCAGAAAAAGCTCTTAGTACAGGGCTATGTATAGTCTTATGGTTTATTTCCTTTATGAGTGGTGGTTTTTCACCCGTTCCTGCACTAGAACCTGTAGGAAAATTGACTTTTTATAGATGGGGTTTTGATTCCTTGGCAATTTTTATGACTGGTGGAACTTTTAAAGCAGCTGCATCCGAGCTTACTTTTCTAGCTATTTTCATAGTGATTTTATGGACTGCCGCACTAGCTTTCTTTAATTGGAGGTCTTCAAATGAATAGTTTATTAATAGCTCAAAATATTATAAAGAGAACTTTAAAAAGTAAAAAAGAACTAATTGTTCTGCTAATTTTGCCTATAGTTGCTATTGTCATTATGACATATTTTTCTGGTTCCGCATCTTCAGAGAAAACAAATGTAGGAATAGTTAATTTAGATAAAGGTTTATATGCTAATAAACTTGTAGAACAACTAATCAAGCAGAAAAATTTAGTGCTTAATAGTTTAGGTGAAAAAGACGTAAAAGCTTCCCTTCAGGACTCTAAAGTTGTGTCTGTAATTGTAATTGACAATGGATTTTCAAAGGATATTGATAGTGGTAAGAAGATTACTGTAGATCTTTACAGCGACGGAGTAAATGAAAATACTTTGAAAATTAAACAAGAGGTTGATCAATATATTAGCTCACTTTATATGGTCAGCTATACCGCGAAGGATATTGCTTCAAAAACAGATAAAAGTGAAAATATAATAAATAATCAGTTGTTTTCCAATATAAATAATGAAAGTGTAGCAGTAAATAATGGACTTACTGAAAATAAGCCAACAAGTACTGTCCAAGGAAAACTTGTACAGTCCGTAGGTTTTTCAATGATGTTTATAATGGTTATAATATTTAATACTATGGGGACAATTATAGAGGATAGAAAAAAGCTCCTTCTAGCTAGAACTGCAGCCTTTGATGTTAAGCTATGGGAAATAGCAGTGGGAAATTTACTTGGAACTCTTATAGTTGGTGTTATTCAAATAATACCAATTACCTTAGTAATAGCTTATGTTTATAAATTACCAATAGGATTTAAACTTTTAGGATTATTTTTTATACTTTTATGTTTTATTTTAGCTGTAATTGGCATGGCAATTGGATTATCTGGAATTATAAAAGACGATTTGAATCCAAGTTTAATAGTGGCAACAGTGAGCTTTCCAACTTGCCTTCTTGGAGGTTGTCTTATTCCACAATCATTAATGCCTTCCTTTATGAAAAGCATTGGTTATATAGTCCCTCAAAAATGGGTACTAGCAGCACTTCAAGAACTAATGTCAGGAGCAGCACTGGATAAGATACTTTTTGACCTTGTAATTGTGCTACTGTTTGGCCTCGCTTTTACTACCTTTGGAGTTAAAACAATTAGACCATTGGATGATTGATACTTTTCACATAGCTTATGTTATAATTTACACATATATAATTAAAGGAGAGATAGAATGAGTTTTTCAAATTTTCATACCCATTGTTATTTTTGTGATGGTATTGGTGATCCAGAAGAGTATGTAAAAAAAGCTATAGAGTGTAATTTTTCAGATCTAGGTTTTTCAAGCCATGCACCTCTTCCTTTTCCAAATTCATGGACTATGGAAGAAAAAAATATTAATGAATACTGCAAAAAAATAAATACTCTAAGGAAAAAATACAAAGATAAAATTAATATTTATCTTGGCTTAGAAATTGACTACATTCAAGATTTAATTAGTCCTACAGACGAAAAATTTTCTAATTTAAACTTAGATTATACTATAGGATCAGTTCATATGCTGAAAAATATAAAAACAGGAGAGTTCCTAGCTGTAGATGGAGATAAAGATGAGTATATAAAGCTTATAACTTCTGCCTTTGATAATGATATAAAAAAATTTGTTCATACTTACTATGCACAAATTAGGAATATGGTTTTACACAAAACTCCATCAATAGTTGGTCATCTTGATCTTATTAAAAAACATAATAAAAACAATAAATATTTTAATGAAAATGAACCATGGTACAGAGAAGAAATTTTAGAAACTTTAAATGTAATAGCAAAAAACAATACTATTTTAGAATTGAATACTGGTGGGAAAGTTAGAGGTTACACAAATGATTTTTATCCTAGCAATTGGATATTATCCCAGTGTAGGCGTTTAAATATTCCCATAATCTTAAATTCTGATGTTCATAATCCTGAATATTTAAATGCATATTTCTCTGAAGCCACTATTTTATTAAAAGAGTTTAACTATTTTAAACAACACATACTTCATAATGGAGTTTGGGAGGATATTTCACTTTGAAAATCCCCCAAATGTGCTTTACTAGGACGCTTTTTTATTTTCAAGCATTCTTTCTAAAAGTTCTTCATATACTGGTTTTGAGTTTAAAATATCTGAAACCATATAAGAGATTAAACATACAGTTGCCATTGGCATAAGGTCGCAGAAGGAACCTGTCATTTCAACAATAAGTACAATTCCTGTGATGGGTGCTTTTACAATTGAGGCGAAATAACCTGCCATGGCAAATACAATAAGATTTACTGTATATGCATTGCTAATTCCAAATAAGCTATGCATTATATCGCCATAGGCTAGTCCTATTATTGCACCAATTGACAGTAACGGCAAGAAAATTCCTCCTGGAACTGATGAACCGTAACTTATCAACGTAAAAATGTACTTAACTACCAATATTATTATTAATAATTTTAATGATATTTGCACCGTTAATAAGTTATTAATTAAGCCTTCTCCGCCTCCTAAAATCTGAGGTAAGGCAATCCATAGCACAGAACATATTAAAAATGGCACTATTGTTTTTATATATATTGGTATATTTTTGAATCTAGAATATATGTCCTGTGATTTATATAAACCTTTATTAAATACCACCCCAAGAACCCCTAATATAACTCCAAGTCCTATAAGATTAACATAATAATTTAACGGAATTACTTTCATATTCTCTGCATTAAACATAGGTTTTAGCCCGAAAAAATATTTAGATACCAATGCTGCGGTAATAGACGAAGCAAAGGCCGAAACCATAATTTTGGGTGAAATCTTCTTATGTACTTCCTCTAGTGCAAAAATTGCTCCAGCCATGGGAGCATTGAAAGCTGCGGCTAATCCTCCACTTGCACCACTAGTTATAAGGTATTTTTCTTCTAATTTTAATCTTTTAAATATCTTACTGAATCCTTGTCCTACAGCTGAACCCATTTGAATTGATGGACCTTCCCTTCCGAGAGATAACCCTGCACCTAAACATATTATCCCCCCTATAAACTTTCCAATTATAAGTCTCCACCAACTCATAGTTATCTTGTCAGCTAAAGCACCCTCCATTTGAGGTATTCCACTCCCTGAAATTATAGGTTCCTTTTTTACAATTAATCCAACTAAAAAACCAGCTATTACAAAGCATATAATCCACAGCGGAATAAAAAATCTATTGCTACTGAACATATTGTAAATGTAGCTGGTAGCAGCAAAAGACTTTTCTATCATATATCTATATCCAACTATTAATATTCCAGAAAAAAATCCCACTACAATGCTTTCTATGATTATTTTCATTTCAAAACTACGTAAGTTTAATAAAATTTTATTATTGCTTTTCAAGTTCTAACCCCTTTTTAAGACTTTTTTTAAGTATATCAATTTTTAATTTTTTTATCAACAACTGTGCTGTAATTGTGTTATTATTAGAGTACTTGCTTTTACTTAATAGTTAGAAATTGCGACGAATAGTTAAGTTGAAAATTGAGAGTGGAAAGTTGAAAGTTAAGGATGTTTTTCTTCACTATGTTCAGAAAAACTAAAAATTATTGAAGATTCCTTAATTATAGATTTTTCGTAGCGTAACGGAGAAAAATCCACAATAACTTTCAACTTTCAATTTTCAACTTTCAACTAAAGAAAATTGCTTTGCAATTTCTTTCTACTATGTTAATCAATATAAAATAAAATACAATACTTACTATTTGAAAGGATAAAATATGAATCTTTTAAGCATTGAAAATATATCAAAAAGTTACAGTGATAAAATATTATTTAAAAATATAAACCTTGGTATAAGTGAAGGTGATAAAATAGGTCTTATTGGTGTCAATGGCACCGGAAAATCTACTTTATTAAAAATAATAGCGGGTCTTGAAACCTCAGATACTGGTAACATAATAAAAGGCAATTCTGTAACTATAGAATACCTGCCTCAGAACCCCAATTTTAAAGCTGATGCTTCTGTTTTAGAGCAGGTTTTTAGAGGAGATTCACCTTCAATGAAACTGCTAAGAGAATATGAAGAATTAATTACTGATACTAACACAAACAACGAAAAATTAATAGAGCTGTCTCATAATATGGATTCTTTAAATCTTTGGGATCTTGAAAACGAGGCTAAAACCATTCTTACCAAACTTGGTATTAAGGATTTTAAAGCTAAAATTGACAACCTTTCTGGCGGTCAAAAAAAACGTGTAGCTCTAGTTTCCGCACTTGTTAACAAGTCGGATTTACTCATTTTAGATGAGCCTACAAACCATCTTGATAATGAAACTATAGACTGGCTTGAACAATACCTTAATAAAAGAAAAGGTGCTCTATTAATGATAACACATGATAGATATTTTCTTGATAGAGTTACCAATGGGATCTTAGAACTTGATAATGGATCTCTATATAGTTACAGTGGCAATTACAGTGTGTTTTTAGAAAAAAAGTTAGAGAGAGAATCTCTTGTTAAGAGCATTGAGGAAAAGAGACAAAACCTTTTTAGAAAAGAGCTTTCCTGGATAAAGCGAGGTGCTAAAGCAAGAAGCACTAAGCAAAAGGCAAGAATAGACCGCTTTGAGCAGTTAAAAGAAGATGCAAATACGATCTCAAAGGATAATTTAGAAATCTCTGTTGCCTCTAGCCGCCTTGGAAAAAAAGTTATAGAAATTGAACATATAACAAAAAGTTTTAATGAAAAAAAATTAATTGATGATTTTAGTTATATTGTTACCAGGAATGATAGAATTGGTATTGTTGGTCCAAACGGAAGCGGAAAATCCACACTTATAAATATAATTAGTAAAAAACTATCACCAGATAGTGGTCATATAGAAACAGGAGACACCGTAAAAATCGGAGTTTTTTCTCAAGAAGTTTATAATATGAATGAAGATTTAAGAGCTATAGAGTATATTAAAGAGGGTGCTGAAATCCTTACTACATCTAATGGTGAGAAGATTAGTGCTTCACAAATGCTTGAAAAATTTTTGTTTTCAAAGGATATGCAATGGACACCTATTTCCAAACTTTCTGGTGGTGAGAAAAGAAGATTGTTTTTACTTAGAATTCTTATGGAAGCTCCCAATGTACTTCTTTTAGATGAACCTACCAATGATTTAGACATAGAAACCTTAACTATTTTAGAGGACTACATAGAAAATTTTAAGGGCAGTGTAATTACTGTATCCCATGATAGATATTTTCTTGACAAGACCTGTGAAAATATATTCTTCTT
>Ga0255360_1000134_pt1 | contig 21596 bp, 18 predicted proteins | sample GFST50metaG_FD_186004 | JGI IMG/M metagenome (GOLD analysis project Ga0255360, IMG submission 186004) | Peat soil microbial communities from Stordalen Mire, Sweden - G.F.S.T50 | ecosystem: Environmental > Terrestrial > Soil > Wetlands > Peat | place: Sweden: Norrbotten County, Stordalen Mire... | reverse complement strand
TTGGAATGTGAATAGAGCGGTTATAAAAGCAATTCTTGTAGTAATGACAGCGTCACTAATTTTTGTTGGATGCAGTAAAAATACCGCTGTTAATAAAAATGTTAGTGCAAGTTCAACGGATGTTAGATCAAATCCTGAAGAAACTGTAAAAACTTATTATAATAGTGAGGCTTCAAAGGATGCTGATTTTTTAAGTGGGTTCTTCTTAAATTCTAAAATGTCACAAACAGAAGCTGTAAAAAAGCAACTAAATGATTTCGACGTAAAAAAAATACAGTTAGTTAAGATATATAATGAAAAAAAACATGGTAACCTTATTGCTATGATTTGTGCATACGACACTTATTTTGAAGGAATTAAAAATCCCAGACCAGATGTAGAAGTTGTAACCGTAGTGGAAAAATCGGGAAAATGGTATTTTTTAAATGACTACAGCAATTTATCGGATGGGGACTTAAGCTGGATATCTGAAGTTGCACAGCAGCAAGAAAGTGAAATTGCAAACAACAAAGAAATAGAAGGAATACTAAAGCAAAAGGATTCCTTTAATACTACCAATAGTGCTTTTATGGATAATGCTATGAAAACTATGCCATTACAGCAAAGTAGTAATAATTGAAGTTAAATAAAAAGAACGGATATCTCCGTTCTTTTTATTTTTTTTACGTAGAAGTTGACGTTAACTTATCAAATATGGTATAATTAGGATAAAGTATTAATAAATGGATTGTTTAGGTTAATACTTGCATAATTTTTAGAAAAAAGTATATTTTACACTTTTTTACTCTAAATTTAAAAAAATAAAAGACAAAATTATGCATATTAAAAAAATAATAGGTCGATTTCTGTAAATGCATAATTTATATAAATTTACGTTTGCTCATAAAAAATAAATATATCAATAGCAATTTGCATCAACAATTGAACCTATTTTAAAAAAATTTTTATAAAAAAGCGTGACACAATAAAATACACATAGTTACAAATAAAGTGCAGAATTTTATTGCTAAATTTAAATAATTAGATTAGATATACAAATAAGTACCACTTTAAAAAAATATATGTCATTTTCAAAGGATAAAAAATTATTTAACTAAAACAAAAAGTGACATGTTTTTTTAAAACCTAATGCTAGTATTAAGGCATAAAGTTTATCGGGGGGGGTTTCCAATGTATATAATGGACACGTTGAGCAAATCATTAAATGACAGTGGTGTAGAACGTAAATATGAGTATAGGATTATTAGATCTAGTTTTATACGAAATGAGTGTATGGTTGAAGAAATACAGTCATATGGTATTGAAGTTGAGCGTAATGATATACAGGACGGAAAGATTTTCAATATTGAAAGAGACATAATAAAAAACATAAGTCCACATAGACATAAGGTACAGGCTTTAACAAAACTTTTATATGATAATATGGTTTCGCCAATTAATTTTGTGGAAGTTTTAGGGGATTATGTGGATGAATACATTAGCGATTTTGATAGCGCAAGTAAAAATATATCAATAGTATGAGAGAGGAATACCCTCTCTCATATTTTTGAATTAAAAAATAACACTAATTAACTATATATAAAATTAATAATGTACTATAATATTAGTAACCTAATAAATTTTAATGGGGGTTCATTTTATGATTATAGGGGTGGGAATAGATATAATAGAAATAAGTAGAATAAATGATGCTATTGAAAAAAGCCCTCTTTTTTTAGAGAAGGTATATACTCAAAATGAAATTGAATATTTGAAGAGCAGAAATTTTAGACCGGAGTATGCAGCAGGGAGATTTGCAGCTAAGGAAGCAGTTGGAAAGGCACTTGGTACAGGAATTTTTCAGTTTAGTATGAAGGATATAGAAATAGATAGAAATGCTAATGGGAAACCTGTTGTTGTTTTAAGAGGTAAGGCCAAGCAAGTGGCACAAAAATTAGGTGAATATAAAATAAATTTGAGCATCTCTCATAGCAGAGAAAATGCAGTTGCTTATGCTGTTATAGAGGTAAAATGAGATATATGAAATTTTCGTCAAGTGAAGATATTAAAAAAATTGAGAATTATTGTATTTCTAATCTTGGTATTTCAGAACTTTTACTAATGGAGAATGCGGCCATAAAGGTTTTAAATAATGTAAACTTGCAAAATAATGAATCCTTTGTTTTAGTATGTGGTTCAGGAAATAATGGAGGAGATGGCTTTGCAGTTGCACGCCATCTTTTTGCATTGGACAAAAAAGTGCAAGTGTTTTTTGTGGGAAATCTAGATAAGATGAGTAAGGGTTGTGAAATAAATTATAAAATCTTAAAGAATATGGGCGTTAAAGTGTCTAACATTATTGCTTCAGAGGATATAGAGGATTTCAAATTAGGGGTGCTTTCAGCAGACGTGGTTATTGACAGCATTTTAGGAACTGGATTAAAGAGAGAAATTACTGGGATTTATGCACTGGTAATATCCATTATTAATGAAAATTCTAAGTACATAGTTTCTATAGATGTTCCCACTGGAATTGATTCAAATAATGGCAATGTATTAGGAACCAGTGTTATGAGTAATAGAACAGTCACATTTCAATTATATAAAAAAGGTTTTTTTAAATATGGAAGTGATAAATATACAGGTGATATTGTTGTAGAAAATATTGGAATTCCAAAAACGGTAATTGATAGGTTTGTAGCAGAACAATTAATTTTGGATAGAAATTTTGTACGTAAGCACATAAAAGTTAGAGAAAAATATGGTCATAAGGGTGATTTTGGAAGAGTTTTGATTTTTGCGGGAACCTATGATTATGCAGGGGCAGCATATATTTGTACTGAAGGGGCTGTTAAAACAGGTGCTGGGCTTGTTACGCTCTGCTGTCCAAAGGATATATTGGAAATCTTAAGAGGAAAACTTACAGAATCAATGACGGTTTCCCTTGACAACAAAGAAAAAGTTAATATGCTTTTAGAAAAAACAAACGTTATCGCACTAGGACCTGGGATGGGAAATACTGAGGAAACTTTTAAATTGGTCAGTGATGTAGTAAAAACAGCTCAGTGTCCAATAGTTTTAGATGCTGATGCTATAAATGCATTAAGCAAAGACCTAACAATGCTTAACAGTAAGAAGAATGAAATAGTTTTAACGCCACATTTAGGAGAAATGTCAAGGCTTACTGGATTTTCAATAGATTATATAAACAATAATAGAATTACTGTAGCTAAGGAATTTGCTAAGGAACATGGCGTAACCTTGTTATTAAAAGGATATAATACAGTAATAACTAATGGTGAAATAATATATGTTAATCCTACAGGAAACAGTGCTATGGCATCTGGCGGTATGGGTGACTGCCTCACGGGAATTATATCAGCATTAATAGCAGAAGGATTAGAGCCAATTAAAGCAGCTTCAGTAGGAGCTTATATACATGGGTCTTGTGGAGAGAAACTTTCTGAAAAAATGTTTAGTGTAAATGTTACGGAACTATTAAAAGAAATCCCATATGTTATTAAAGAAATTATAAGCTGAAATAGTACCACAGAGATGCGATATTTTTAGCAATGTGGTACTACTCTTAGAAGATAAAGTTATGTAGTATATAAATATAATATTTTATTGTTTTATTTTTCCAACGTAGTGAATACTATTAATAATGGTACTTAGTGTTTTGGGAGGAAAAATGAAAAAATTTATATTTGTTTTTTTTATGATAAGTTTATTAATAATTATTATTGGTGGGTGCAGCACACAAAAAGAAAAGACAAAGGACTTAACACCTTACTTTAAAAATTTAAAAAACTACAGTCTAGACATGGATATGACGGTACAGAACGATAAACAAAAAATAAACTACGCAGGTAAACAAATTTATTCTTCAAGCCTAGGATATAGACTTGAATTAAATAAAGAAAGAGTATTGATATATAAAAATAATAAAATTTACGTTTCTGACCTAGTAAATGGACAAAACTATATAAAAGACGAAAGTATGGATGATATATATAGAATAAGTTTTGTAGAAGAATTTATCAAACTCTTATATACAAAAGGTGAAAAGGATATTTCCTTTAAAGATATAGCTGGAGGAAAATATGAGATTATAAATGTATCAATGCCAAACAATAACAGGAACCTAAGTAGAGGTGCATTATACGTAAATTTACAGGAAAAGGCTCCTAGAGTGTTAGTATTATATGACACAAAGGGAAACCAAAAAATAATAATAAAATATAGCAACTTTAATTCAGAGGTTAATATTGATAAGAAACTCTTCAATACGAACTAAAGAAAAAGATTAAGGAGAGTGATATATTTGTTTAGACATTTAAGGCCAGTATGGGCGGAGATTGATCTTGATAATTTATCCTTCAATTTAAAAGGTATAAAAAAACTTGTAAAAAGCAAGGAGATTATTGGTATTGTAAAAGCAGACGCTTATGGGCATGGTGCTGTAGATGTAGTGCCTACCCTTTTAGAAAATGGGGTAACTAGACTTGCAGTTGCAGTTATAAGCGAAGGCGTAGAACTTAGGAGAGCTGGGATTGAAGCTCCAATAATGATATTAGGCTATACGCCAATTAGTTTGGTGCAAGACATATTTCAATATAACATAGCTCCAACTGTGTTCTCCTATGAGTATGCAGCAGAACTTTCAAAATTAGCAGTAGAAAAACGCAGGAATGTGAAAATACATATTGCACTTGATACTGGTATGGGAAGAATAGGGTTTATACCTAACGAAGACAGTGCCCAAAGTGTATATAAAATAAGCAAGTTGCCAAATATAGAAATAGAAGGACTATTTTCACATTTTTCAACCTCAGATGAAGAGGATAAAGATTATACAAATAGTCAGCTAGAGAAATTTAAATGGTTTATTGAAAAACTTAATAATAAAAATGTTCATATAGAAATAAATCATATAGCAAACAGTGCGGCAATTATGGACTTACCAGAAACACATTTTGATGCAGTAAGACCTGGAATAATACTATATGGATATTATCCATCAAAGGAAGTACAAAAGAAAAAATTGGAACTAAAGCCAGTAATGACGCTAAAAACCAATATAGTTCACATAAAAGAAGTAAAAAGAGGAGACTATATTAGTTATGGAAGGAAATTTAAATGTGAAAGAGACGGCATTATAGCAACTATTCCAGTTGGGTATGCAGATGGGTATACAAGGCTTATGTATCCCAAGGCAAAGGTAATAATAAATGATAAATTTGCACCTGTAGTTGGTCGTATTTGTATGGATCAATGTATGGTAGATATAACTGATTTAGAGGGGGTACAACTTGGAGATGAAGTCATCCTCATGGGGCAATCTGAAAATTCAAAATTCAATGCGGATGATATAGCAGATATATTGGGAACAATTAATTACGAGATAGTATGCATGATTAGCAAAAGAGTGCCAAGAGTATACATTAAAAACAATACGGTTGTGAAAATAAGGAATTATGTATAATATTTACCTCGAAAAAACAGGAAAAAAATACGTAAATCCTTTGACATAGTGACAAAAGTTGAATTATAATCATAATATACATATTTTCGTTTTTTAATAGGAGGTATTAATTGTTCAATGTCTGAATCGAAGAAATTAGTTATAAGCCTCTCAGATACGTTATGTTCTGAATTTGATGAAGCACTAAAACAAGATTGCAAAAAAAGAAGTGAATTTATTCGTGAAGCAATAATACTATATATAGAGGAAAAGAAAAAAATTCATTTAATAGAAGAGATGAAAAACGGTTATATGGAGATGGCAGAACTAAACCTTCAATTATGTGAAATGGGTCTTTGTTCTGATATATGTGAATTGAAAGAATATGAAGTTAAGCTTTCGGAGAGTGATTTGCCTGATGACGATGGTGGTGAAAAGAGGAGATATATTTTATGCTGATTTAAGTCCAGTAGTTGGATCTGAACAGGGTGGAATAAGGCCTGTTATTATAATTCAAAATGATGTAGGAAATAAATACAGCCCCACAGTAATAATTGCTGCTATAACTTCCCAGATAAACAAAGCAAAGCTGCCAACCCATGTAGAAATTTCCTCAGAGGAATATGGACTAAACAAAGATTCGGTGGTTTTACTTGAACAAATAAGAACTCTTGATAAAAAAAGGCTTAAAGAAAAAATAGGTCACATGACTGACAGTGATATGGAAAAAGTGCAAAGTGCACTAATAGTAAGTATGGCTTTAAAATGTAACTAATTAAAAGCATTCTAGGATATAACTAGGATGCTTTTTCAAAATAAATATATGTAGTACATTTAATAAATGTGTTATACTATATAAAGATTTAGGCGTAAATAAATTAAAAATTTTAATTGCAAATACAGGAGGTTTAACAACATGCAAAATGATGTATCTAGACTTAAGGAAACTGCTAAAAGTTTAAGAAAACATATTATTACAATGCTTACAGAATCAGCTTCAGGGCATCCTGGTGGCTCACTGTCTATAGTGGAAATATTAACAACATTATATTTTAAAGAAATGCGTATAAACCCAGAAAATCCTCATGATGAAAATAGGGATAGATTTGTGCTGTCCAAAGGTCATGCAGCACCAGCACTATATAGCGTATTAGCTGAAAGAGGATATTTTGATAAAGAAAAATTGGTTACACTAAGAAAATTTGGATCGATGCTTCAAGGTCACCCTAATATGAATCATATACCTGGTGTTGATATGTCAACAGGTTCACTTGGTCAAGGAATATCAGCAGCAGTTGGAATGGCAATTGCAGGTAAGATTGATAAAAAGGACTATAGAGTTTATTCAATTTTGGGAGATGGAGAACTTGAAGAAGGTCAAGTTTGGGAAGCATCTATGTCAGCAGCACATTACAAATTAGATAATTTAACAGCGTTCGTTGATAATAACGGTTTACAAATAGATGGTAAATGTGAAGATGTAATGTCTCCTGAACCTATAAGTAATAAGTTTAGAGCTTTTAACTGGCACGTAATTGATATAGACGGTCATGATTTCAATGAAATAATAGCTGCTATTGAAGAAGCTAAAAATACTAAAGGTAAGCCTACAATGATAGTTTGCAAAACTATAAAGGGAAAAGGTGTCAGCTTTATGGAAAATGTAGCTAGCTGGCATGGAACTGCACCAAGCAGAGAACAGTGCGAAGAAGCTTTAAAGGAATTGGGGGAGTAATATAATGGCAAAGAAAGTTGCAACTAGAGAAGCCTATGGAAAAGCACTAGCGGAAATAGGTATTAAAAATGAAAAAATTGTTGTTTTAGATGCTGACTTATCAAAATCCACAAAAACAGCTGACTTTAAAAAAGTGTGTCCAGAAAGATTTATAAATATGGGAATAGCAGAAGGAAATATGATGTCAACAGCTGCGGGTATTGCAAGTTGCGGAAAAATCCCCTTTGCAAGTACCTTTGCTATATTTGCAACAGGAAGAGCTTTCGAGCAGATAAGAAATTCTATATGTTATCCAAAACTTAATGTAAAAGTATGTGCTACACATGCAGGAATTACAGTAGGTGAAGATGGAGCTTCACATCAATCTGTTGAAGACATATCACTTATGAGGAGCATACCTAATATGACTGTTATATGCCCAAGTGATGCTGTGGAAACAGAAGCAGCCATTAAAGCTATAACAGAATATAATGGACCTTGTTATGTAAGACTAGGAAGGTCAGGAGTAAATATAATAAATGATACACCAGAATATAAATTTGAAATTGGTAAAGGTGTAGAATTAAAAGTAGGTACAGAGGCTACTATTATTGCTACTGGTATAATGGTAGATGCAGCTTTAGAAGCACATGAAATATTAAAGCAGGAAGGTATAAATGTAAGAGTAATTAACATTCATACTATAAAACCTATTGATGTAGAAATAATTACTAAAGCAGCAAAGGAAACAGGAGTAATAATCACAGCAGAAGAGCATAGCATAATTGGTGGACTTGGTTCTGCTGTAGCTGAGGTTACAAGCGAAAACTTCCCTGTGCCAGTTATCAGAGTGGGAATTAAGGATGTTTTTGGAGAGAGCGGAAAGGCAGAAGAACTTTTAAAGGCATATGGATTAACAGCAGAGGAAGTTGTAAATGCAGTTAAAAAAGGTATGAAATTAAAGTAAATAAAAATAGAAAACGTAGATGTAACATGTTAAGGGTGGTAGAATGAAGAAGGTCAAGGAGTATTTTTTAATTACTATAGGTTTTTTGATTGTAGCTATAAGCATAAAGTTTTTCTTGGAAGCTGACCGGATAGCAGGTGGCGGAGTTATGGGAATAGCCATAATAATAAATAAGATTTCACCTAAGCTATCTGTAGGTATGCTTATGTTTGTATTAAACTTAGTGCTGTTTGTTTTTGCATTTTCAGCCATTGGGGGGCATTTTGGCTTAAAAACAATATATTCAAGTTTAGGACTTTCAGGATCGGTTTGGATACTTGATAAATTGGTGCCAAATGGAATGATAACCACAAATCTGTTTTTAGCAACTGTTTTTGGAACTTTAATTGGTGGAATCGGAATGGGAATAGTATTTAATCAAAATGCTTCCACTGGTGGTACAGACATCATTGCTAAAATACTTAACAAGTTTTTTCATATAGATATTGGTAAATCATTGCTAATTGTAGATTTTATAATAACCTTATTTGCATTTGCAACACTTGGAGTTGAACTTGGTATGTATTCACTTCTTTCTGTTATTCTTCTTGGATTTATAATTGATAATGTAATTGAAGGCTTTAATATGTGTAAACAAATTATGATTATAAGCAAGAAAAATGAAGAATTTAGCAAATACATAATCAAAGAGCTTGAAAGAGGATGTACCATTTTTAATGGTAAAGGTGGATATACTTGGGAAGATACATACATATTATATACTGTATTAAGTAGAAGTGAATTTATTAAATTAAAGAAATATATAAAAGAAGTAGATCCAACAGCGTTTATCACAGTTTCTGATGCACGTGAGGTTTTGGGAGAAGGGTTTAACAATATAGTTGGAGAAGAATGACTTTTATGTAATTTCATATTAGTGAAATAATATCCTGTAGAAAAAACCTATATTATAGAGTATTATTATGTATAATTACGATAAGTTATCTATATACAGATTTACAGATGAAAAAAATTTTTTTCTCAAATGCTAATTATGTTATAATTAACATTGTATTCTGAAAAAATGTTTAAAACAATATAAATAAGGGGAAAGAGCGATGATCGAATTTAAGAACGTAAGTAAAGTATACGTAAATGATGTTTTGGCGCTTTCAGGCATTAATATACAGATAGAAAAGGGAGAATTCATATTTCTTGTTGGACCGAGTGGTGCGGGAAAGTCTACCTTTATAAAGTTATTAATGAAAGAAATCGACCCTACATCAGGTAGTATAGTAGTTAGTGATACTGACATTACTACTTTAACAAGAAAACAAATTCCTTATTATAGAAGAAAAATTGGAATGATATTTCAAGACTTTAGATTGATACCTACTTTGAATGTATATGAAAATGTAGCTTTTGCTATGAGAATAGTGGAAGCTAGTCATAAGGAAATTAAAAAGAGAGTTCCACTAGTTTTATCTATGGTTGGTTTATCTGATAAATATAAAGCTTTTCCTAATCAACTTTCAGGGGGAGAACAACAAAGGGTTTCTATAGCAAGAGCCATAGTTAATAATCCTGGAATTTTAATAGCGGACGAGCCTACCGGAAACTTGGATCCAGATACAGCACAGGAAATAATGACAATTATAAGTGATATAAATAGAGCTGGGACAACTGTTCTTATGGCTACACATGCTAAGAATATAGTTAATGACATGAAAAAAAGAGTTATTGCTATTGAAAATGGCGCACTAGCAAGAGATGAGCAAAGGGGTAGATACGATGAAGTTTAGTACTATTAAATTATTTATAATAGATGCTTTAAAAAGTCTAAGAAGAAATAAAACTATAAGTCTAGCTTCAATTGCAACAGTAATGGCTACACTTTTTGTACTTGGCGCATTTATAATGATTCTTCTAAATGTAAAGGTTGGAATTACAGATGTTGAATCTCAAGTGCAGGCACAAGTATTATTGAATGACAACATAACAATTGATGATCAAAAGAATATTTTGGATAAGCTAAGTAACATCTCTGAAGTTACCAATATTTCCTTTTTAACTAAGGGTCAAGCATTAAGTCAATGGAGAAAAGAATTAGGAGCCCAAAACAGACAATTACTCTCTGGTTTTGATAATAGCAACCCGTTGCCGAATTCGTATGTAGTAAAGGTTAAAAGTCCAGAGGACATAACAAAGGTTGAAAACGCACTGAAGGGTGTACCTGGTATAGATCAAATTAGCGATGCACGAGATATAGTTGGTAAGATTGCAGCCGTTACTAAAACTATACAATGGGTAGGAATAATTCTGTTCCTGATATTAATCGGTGTTTCACTGTTCTTAATATCAAATACAATAAAACTTACGGTTTATGCAAGACGTAGAGAAATTGGTATAATGAAATACATTGGTGCTACAGACTGGTTTATTAGATGGCCTTTCATTATTGAAGGTATGATAATTGGGTTCTTTGGTGCAATAGTAGGTGACATTGTTATTTATTATGCTTATGAATTTATGTATAACAAAGCAGAATCTTTTGTATCTATGACAATGAATTTAGTAAGACCTACTTATTTTATAACTAATCTTTCATGGACATTTATACTTGGAGGAATATTTATAGGGGCACTAGGAAGTATACTTTCAATAAGGAAGTTCCTGATTGTTTAAGCATATTCAACAAAATAACAGGTCCGTATGCTAGTCTATTATGAGTCATATGTCTAATGAAATCTGCAGCTATCTGAAAATGAATATATTCATTTTCAGATAGCTGTTCTTGGTTTAACTTGTTAAAAATATTATAATTAATAAAAGAATTCTGCAAATTTTTATTACTAGTGTTATAATTAATTCATATTTACATAAACAATATATGAGTACATATTACGAAGAGGTGAACGCGTTGTTGAAGAATAAGAAAAAATTGATAATTATTACTGTGGTTATAATTTTAATTACAGACATAGCAGCATTTTTCATAGGAAATAGAGTTCCATTAATTCTAACAGGTGGAAACGTTGAAATTAGTAGAAGCGACTATGATCAGGTAATGAAGTTTCAAAAATTATTTGCTGTTAGAGCTGAGTTATATAAGTATTATAATGGCAAAATAAATGATAATACTTTAGTTTCAGGTGCAATAAAGGGAATGACAAACTCCCTTAATGATCCATATACTGTATTTATGGATGAAAGTGAAAGTAAACAGTTTAACAATGAAATTCAAGGACAGAATTACGTAGGAATAGGTATACAGGTTGGAGATGATAATAATAAAATTACCGTAGAAGGAGTTTTTGTTGATTCTCCAGCAGAAAAGGCTGGTATAAAAGTAGGAGATGTAATTGAAAAGGTAAATGGAGTAGATTATACAGGAAATGACTTAAATAAAGCTATTTCTAATATGAAAGGCAAAGTAAATACAGATGTGACAATAACCATAAATAGAGCAGGAAAAAGCTTTGATGTAAAAGCCACAAGAGAAAATGTAACATATAGTACTGTTACAGGTCAGATGATAAATGATAAAATAGGATATATAAGCATTTCAATGTTTGATGGGAATACTGGTAAAAATTTTGATAACGAACTTGCAGAACTTCAAAAAGAAGGAATGAAGGGTCTTATCTTAGATCTTAGAGATAATGGTGGTGGTCTTTTAGACCAGAGTGCAAGTGTAGCTTCTAATTTCATTGAAAAGGGTAAAACTATAGTGTATACTGTGGATAAAAATAATGAAAAGGATGTTACTACTTCAGATGGTGGATCGGCTATAGGAATGCCACTAATGGTGCTTGTAAATGGTAATACAGCAAGTGCATCTGAAATACTATCTGGTGCTTTAAAGGACTATAAAGCAGCTACATTAATAGGTGAAAAAACTTTTGGTAAAGGTATAGTTCAAAGTACGTTTGACACTGGAGACAATACTCAATTAAAGGTAACTATTGCAAAGTGGTATACTCCACTTGGTGAAAATATAAATCATAAAGGATTTATACCGGATGTGGTAGTTCAGTATCCACAGGCTTTAATGAATAAACCTTATGATAGAAATACTGATCCTCAGTTTATAAAAGCATTGGATATGATAAATGCAAAGGTTAAATAAGGCGTATTCAATTTCATATGCCGAAGTATTAGTTTGAGAGGGGATTAAATTTTTAATGAATATTGCTATATACACACTGACAACTATTGCAGAAGCTGTATTAACAATGCCGTATATACTAACTCTCCTAATTTTAGTAATTGTACTTTATATGAGAAATAGAAGAACTGTAACTATGCAAAAGATGGTTATTGGTGAAAGTATTAACTCAGCCTTTGAACTTACTATTTCTCAGATTGTATTAGGAATATTAGCTGGGGCACTAGGAAGTTTGATGCTTTCATATTTGGGTATAGTATTCGATAATGAAATTACTATTTCTCTTTTGTTTATGGTATCCATACTTCTAATGTTAGTTAGAAGCAGATTTATATGCTTTTCATATTCGGCAGGAATTCTAGCGGTAATAAGTGTTATTTTTGAAATGTTTCAAAAATTCAGTAACCAAGATTTGACTCAATATAATTTTTTAAAAACAGATGTAGCTATGGTTATGTCACTTGTAGCAGTACTTCATATAGTTGAAGGCATTTTAGTAATGGTTGATGGACATAAGGGTGCCATACCTGTTTTTACAAACAAAGATGATAAGGTTATTGGTGGATTTGCATTAAAAAGATATTGGGCAATACCAATAGCAGTAATGTTTTTGATTCATAATCCAGCTTCTGTTGACACATTTAATGTGTCAACACCTAATTTTTGGCCTATAATAAAAAGTAGTTATTTTAATATGGCAGCTAATATAGCAATTGGATTATCACCTTTTTATGGTATGATAGGCTATAGTTCAATTACATTTACAAAGACAAAGAGAGAAAAAGCTGTTAATTCTGGTATATGTATTTTGGGTTACGGAGTAATTTTACTTATTGTTGCACAATTTGCAAGGGTGGGTTTAGCTGAGCAGCTTATAGTTGCAATTTTTGCACCTGTTTTACATGAGTTAATGCTTAAAATTCAAATATATTTTGAAATTAAAGGAAAAGCTAGATATTTAAGTGAAAACGATGGACTTATGATACTAGAGGTGGCACCTTCTTCTCCTGCCTACGAGATGGGAATTAGGAGTGGAGATTTGCTATTAGAGGTTAATGACAAGAAGATATTTAATGAACAGGATATGATTGAGGCTTTAAAAAGTATATCTAATTTTATGTGGCTTAGGATTAGGACGGTAAAAGGAAAACTACTGCAATTAGATTATAATAAAATGAATAAAACTAAAAATCTTGGGATAATTTTTGTGCCTAAAACCATTTCAAAGGAAAGTATAGTTATGAAATACAAAAATAATAAATTTAAAGATATTCTTGAGAATGCAAAGAAACACAATGAAGATGACGAAAATAAATAAAATATAGGAAGAACTATCTCAAGTTGGGGTAGTTTTTCTTATATTTTTATATAAAATGTTTGACAAAAAACAAGATAAAGTATAAAATTAAAATACGAACAAACGTTCAATTGAGGTGAAATTATGAGTGACTTTAAAATAAGTTCAAAGTTTAAGCCTACAGGGGATCAGCCAACGGCAATAGACAGCTTAGTACGGGGAATTCTAGAAGATAAAAACAAGTTTCAAACATTATTAGGAGTTACTGGTTCTGGTAAAACTTTTACTATGGCAAATGTCATAGAAAGAGTGCAAAAGCCTACTTTAGTTTTAGCACATAATAAAACATTAGCGGCACAGTTATGTTCAGAGTTTAGGGATTTTTTTCCTGATAGTGCTGTGGAATATTTTGTATCTTACTATGATTATTATCAACCAGAGGCCTACGTTCCTCAAACTGATACATATATAGAGAAGGATGCTTCTATAAATGATGAAATTGATAAGTTGAGACATTCAGCTACATCCTCACTTTTTGAGAGAAAGGATGTAATAATAGTTTCTTCTGTTTCGTGTATATATGGATTAGGTAATCCAGATGAGTATAAGAAACTTTCTATTTCTCTTAGAGAAGGTATGGAAAAGGACAGAGATGAGGTGCTAAAAAAGCTAATAGAAATTCAGTATGAAAGAAATGAAATTAATTTTGTCAGAGGTACCTTCAGAGTAAGAGGCGACACTTTAGATATATTTCCAGCTTCTGCTACAAATAAGGGAATCAGAGTTGAATTTTTTGGAGATGAAATTCATAGAATAAGGGAATTTGATGTTCTTACAGGAAATATAGTAGGTTCATTAAAACATGCAGTAATCTTTCCTGCTTCTCACTTTGCAACTTCTAAGGAAAATGTTGAGATTGCGATAAAACAGATTGAGTGGGAGCTTGAGGAAAGATTAAAGGAACTTATTTCAGAGGATAAACTGCTTGAAGCTCAGAGACTTAAGCAGAGAACGAATTTTGATATAGAGATGATGAGAGAAGTTGGATACTGTACTGGTATTGAAAATTATTCGAGAATTATGGATGGAAGAGAATCAGGGGAGCCACCAAAAACACTTATAGACTATTTTCCAGAGGATTTTTTGTTTTTTATAGATGAAAGTCATGTTACACTTCCACAGGTTAGAGCTATGTACGGAGGGGATAGATCTAGAAAGAATACACTTGTTGACTATGGCTTTAGGCTTCCATCAGCCTTTGATAATAGACCACTTAAATTTGATGAATTTGAAGAAAAATTTAAGCAAGTTGTATTTGTAAGTGCTACGCCAAGCAAATATGAACTAGAACATTCTGAAAATATTGCAGAACAAATAATAAGACCAACAGGACTGTTAGACCCGGAAATAGTGGTGCTTCCAGTAAAAGGGCAAATTGATGATCTTTATGGCAAAATTAATGAAACCATAGCTAGAGGGTTTAGGATTTTGGTTACTACACTTACAAAAAAGATGTCAGAGGATTTAACGGATTACTTGAAAGATATGAATATAAAAGCTAGATATATGCATTCAGGTATAGATACCATGGAAAGAATGAAAATTATACAAGGACTTAGAAAAGGTGAATTTAATGTTTTAGTTGGCATAAACCTCTTAAGGGAAGGTCTCGATATTCCAGAAGTAGCTCTTGTGGCTATACTTGATGCTGACAAGGAAGGTTTTTTAAGATCAGAAACTTCACTTGTTCAAACCATAGGAAGAGCTGCTAGAAACTCTGAGAGTAAGGTTATAATGTATGCAGATACAGTTACAAATTCTATGGATAGGGCTATAAATGAGACAAATAGAAGAAGGAGTGTTCAGATTAAGTACAATGAGGAAAGGGGCATAGTGCCAACAACTGTTAAAAAGGATATAAGAGAAATAATTGAAATTTCAGAAGTGGCAGAGGAAAATGCTGAATATAATAGTTTAGAAGATGCAGTAAAAGCTAATAATGAAAATATAGAGAAGCTTATTGAAAAGTATGAAGAGGAAATGAACAATGCAGCTAAGGATTTACAGTTTGAAAGGGCTGCACAGCTTAGAGACGTAATTTTGAAGCTTAAAAAGGAACATAAGAAACAGATGAGGGGTGCAAAATAGGTGGAAAATAAAATTGTTATAAAGGGTGCAAATGTAAATAATCTAAAGAATGTTAATTTAACAATACCAAGAGATAAGTTTGTTGTTTTTACAGGTCTTTCAGGCTCTGGAAAATCATCACTTGCCTTTGATACTTTATATGCTGAAGGACAGAGAAGGTATATGGAATCCTTGTCCTCCTATGCAAGGCAATTCCTTGGTCAGATGGATAAGCCTGATGTGGAGTCAATTGAAGGGTTGTCTCCAGCCATATCTATTGATCAGAAGACAACTGGTAGAAATCCACGTTCTACAGTAGGAACCGTTACTGAAATATATGATTATTTGAGGCTTTTATATGCTAATATTGGTGTGCCTCATTGCCCTAAATGTGGAAAAGAAATTAAACAACAAACTGTTGATCAAATGATAGATAAGATTATGGAGTTAGGTGAAAGGACAAAGATACAAATATTAGCACCTATAGTTAAGGGTAGAAAAGGTGAACATACTAAGGTATTTGAAAATATTAAGAAAAATGGTTTTGTAAGAGCTAGGGTAGATGGTGAGATTTTCGAGCTTGAAGATGAAGAAATAAAACTTGAAAAAAATAAAAAACATACTATTGATGCTATAGTTGATAGACTTGTTGTAAAAGAGGGCATAACAACTAGACTATCTGATTCTATAGAAACTGCTTTAAAGCTTTCAGATGGTACTATTATTGTTAACATTGTTGGAGAAGAAGATTTAATTTTTAGTGAAGCCTTTGCATGTGCTGATTGTGGAATAAGCTTAGATGAATTGACACCAAGAATGTTTTCTTTTAATGCACCTTTTGGAAAATGTGATACTTGTGATGGACTTGGTACACTTTTAGAAATTGATGAGGATCTTATTATACCTGATAAAACCAAAAGTATTTCAGAGGGAGCCATTGCTTCCTGGGGAGATGGAAGGTTAAAGGAGGAGTCATGGACGTATGCAATTTTAACGGCACTTCAAAAGGAGTATAATTTCAGTATTGATACACCTATAGAAGACTTAGATCCTAAGGTTAAAGATATATTACTATATGGTAACAACGGTGAAAAGATTACGGTATACTATAAAAAAGATAACCAAAATATGCAGTTTAATCATAGTTATGAGGGTATAATAAAGGAACTTAAAAGAAGGTATATGGAAAGTGGTTCAGACTATATTAAAACTGAAATTGAGAATTTTATGAGTGATACTCCATGTCCTAAGTGTAAGGGAGCTAGACTTAAGTCAGAGGTTTTAGCTGTCACTGTGGGTGGTAAAAATGTACACGAATTTTGCAGTCTTCCAATAAGAGATGAACTTAAATTTTTAGGTGAATTGAAGCTAAGTGAAAAGGATAAAATAATTAGTAATCAGCTTATAAGAGAGATAAAGGGTAGACTTCAGTTTTTACTGGATGTGGGACTGGATTATCTTAATCTTACAAGAGGAGCTAAAACACTTTCAGGAGGAGAATCCCAAAGAATAAGACTTGCAACACAAATTGGTTCAAGTTTAGTTGGGGTTTTATATATACTTGATGAACCTAGCATAGGTCTTCATCAAAGGGATAATGATAAGCTTATACAGACTATGAAGCATCTTAGAGACATTGGAAATACTCTAGTTGTTGTGGAACATGACGATGACACTATAAGGGCAGCTGACTATGTTGTGGATATTGGACCTGGTGCGGGAGAACATGGTGGAAAAGTAGTTGCAGCAGGTACTATAGATGATATAAAAAAATGTAAAGAATCATTAACGGGACAATATCTTACAGGGGTTAAAAAAATTGAGGTGCCAAAGGAAAGAAGAACTGGAAATGGGGAAAAGATTAAAATTATTGGAGCAAAAGAAAATAATTTAAAAAATATAAACATAGAGTTCCCTTTAGGTGTTTTTAATTGTGTTACCGGTGTTTCTGGTTCTGGAAAAAGTACATTAATTAATGAAATATTGTTTAAAGGAATTAACAAGAAATTAAATCACAGCAAGGCAAATCCAGGGAAACATAAGGATATCATAGGCATAGAAAATATAGATAAGATTATTGACATAGATCAAAGTCCTATTGGAAGAACTCCAAGATCAAATCCAGCTACTTATACAGGTGTGTTTGATATAATAAGGGAACTATTTTCTGTTACAAATGATGCTAAAATGAGAGGATATAAACCAGGGAGATTTAGTTTCAATGTAAAGGGCGGAAGATGTGAAGCTTGTAGGGGCGATGGAATCATTAAAATAGAAATGCAGTTTTTATCGGATGTGTATGTACCTTGTGAAGTTTGCAAGGGAAAGAGGTATAATAGAGAAACATTAGAGATAAAATATAAGGGTAAAAATATAGATGATGTTTTGAATATGACTGTTGAAGAAGCGCAATTGTTCTTTGAAAATATACCTAGAATTAAAAATAAACTAGATACACTTATGGATGTGGGACTTGGATATATAAGACTTGGTCAGCCATCCACTCAATTGTCTGGAGGAGAGGCTCAAAGGATAAAGCTTGCTTATGAATTATCAAGACGTGGTACAGGAAAGACTCTATACATACTTGACGAGCCTACAACAGGTTTACATATTGATGATGTAAGAAAGTTAATTTTAATACTGCAGAGATTAGTTGATGCTGGAAATACAATTATGGTGATAGAACACAATCTAGATCTTATAAAATGTGCTGATAATATCATTGATATTGGACCTGAGGGTGGAGAAAAGGGTGGTAGCATATTATTTAACGGTACTCCAGAGGATATAGTTAAAAATAATTTATCCTATACAGGACAATATTTAAAAAAGATGTTATAATTGTACTAGGACTAGCATGAAATAACATAGGCTAGTCTTTTTATTAGGCATATTCAAAAAAATAGACTAGCCTACTGACTAGTTATTTTTTTGAATATACCTTATTACAGTTGTAAGAGGGTGAGTATTTGAAATCAAATTATCTGTATTTAGCAGCAATAAACCTTTCTGGACTTAATGGTCTAAGTGGGATTTTTAAGTATATTATCATTGGAATTATATATGCAATTATAATTTTTGCACTTAGAATAATGTACAAAGATATGAAAAATGGAGATAAAAAACAGGTTAGACCTTCAAAAAAGACCTTTGGACTTGAAGTTATTGATTCTGGAATGAGTAAGATGCTAAAAAATGGTTCAGTCATACCAATTAATAATGAAATTACAATAGGAAGAAGAGAAGATAATTCAGTTGTAATTCAAGAAGGCTATGTTTCAGGGTATCATGCTAGGATTTTTCAAAAAAATAATTCATATGTTTTAGAAGATTTAGGTAGTACCAATGGTACAATTTTAAATGGCGATAGGATTGAAAATAAGGTATATATTCGAACAGGCGATGAATTGGAGATTGGAACAGCAGTGTTTAGAGTGATAGGATAGGTGAAGATATGGACAGTTTAACAGAAGAAAAAAAACTTTTAAGAGCAACATATCTTTTTTGTTTAATAAGCTTTTTTAATTTAGCAATAATAAAGCCTAAATTTGATGCAGGGGCAATAGTAATTGGAGTTGTTATTTGCGTGCTTATGGGGTATGCACATTTTATAGTTAGAAGATTTTTTCCAGACGGGGATAAATACATACTTATTTTCGGATGCATTCTTTCAAGTATAGGAATGGTTATGATTTATAGGTTAGATTCTAAAATCGCAGTAAAGCAAGTTATATGGTTTGTACTAGGAATAGCCTCCTTTATACTTATAGTTATTTTACTACCTGAACTTAAAAAGTATGCAAAGTTTAAATATGTGTATTTAGTTGCCACACTTATATTTGTTTCAATGTCAACTTTTATTGGAACTGAGGAACTGGGTTCGCAAAACTGGGTTAAATTTCATGGCATGAGTTTTCAACCTTCTGAGTTTGGCAAGATTTTCTTAATTGCTTATTTAGCATCAGCACTTAAGGACTATGAAAATTTTAAACAGCTTATAGAACCAGCCTGTGTAGTTATGGTTACGCTTGGATTTATGGTTCTTCAAAAAGACCTTGGATCCGCACTGATTTTTTTTGCAATTGCAGTAACAATGCTTTATATAGCAACATCAAAGTTTAAATACGTAGCTGTAAGTTTAGTACTGTTTGTAATAGGATGTTTGATAAGCTATAAGCTTTTCGGACACGTAAGGCTTAGAGTTATGATATGGAAAAACCCATGGCCATATAGATCAAATCAAAGTTATCAAGTAGTGCAATCCATGTATGGTATTGCATGGGGAGGATTGTCTGGAACTGGTCTCGGACTAGGTTTCCCAAACTATGTACCCGTAAACATAGATGACTTCATTTTTTCGGCAATTTGCGAAGAAATGGGTGCCTTGGTAGGATTTGCTATAATGATTTTAAGTTTTTTACTTTTCTATAGATGTATGAGAGCTGCATTATTTGCAGAAGATAAATTTTCTAGATTGTTGGCAGTTGGGTACAGTGCAATGATGGCAGCACAAGTTTTGGTTATAGTTGGTGGAGTTACTAATATGATTCCACTTACAGGTATAACACTTCCTTTAGTAAGTTATGGAGGTACGTCTATGCTTATGACTTTTATGGGGCTAGGGGTTCTTCAAAAAATTTCAGAAGGAGGTAGATAGATATGGACGAAATATCTAATGGAATAAGAAAAGTATCATTCATTTTTCTTTTATTATTTGTTGTAGTTATATCCTATGTGGCTTATTTTGAAATATATACTTCACCTAAAATTGTTAATAACTCTGATAACAAAAGACTTTGGGCAATTAGGAATGAAGTACTAAGAGGTACTATTTATGATAGAAATAATACTCCACTTGCTTCTAGCACTAGGGCAAGTGATGGGGTTACTCAAAATAGACAGTATCCAGGAGGTGCTGATTTTGCACACGTAGTAGGATATGCAAATCCACAGTATGGACTTACAGGTCTTGAATATGAGTATGATAGTTATTTAACAGCTTCAAGTAATATGAATATGACAGATTATTTAAAGCAATTAATAGCTAATAAAGGCTCTCTTCAGCAGCAAGAAAAAGTAGGAGATAATGTAATTACTACAATAGATAGCAATTTGCAGAAAAAAGCATATGATCTTTTGGGAAACAATAGAGGTGCTGTAATAGCAATTAATCCTAAAACGGGAGAGATACTAGCTATGGTGTCAAAACCTTCATTTGACCCAAATGAAACTGCTTTAAAGGCTAATTGGTCTGCTATAAATGCTGATAACAATAGACCACTTTTAAATAGGGCAGTATCTGGTTTATATCCACCTGGATCTACTTTTAAAACTATCACAGCTATTAGTGCACTACAAAACATAAATGGAATTATGAATAAAACCTTTGATGATAATGGTGTACTAAGGTTTAATTCAAAGGAATCTTTAAGTGATTTTGACGGAGAGGCTTTTGGAACAATTAATTTTAAACAGGCATATGTACATTCAAGTAATGTGGTTTTTGGTACTATTGGCCTAGAACTAGGAAATCCAAATTTAAAAAAGACAGCTGAAGATTTTTATTTTAACAGAAATTTACCAAGTAATGGTATTGTTATAGATAATAGTAGATTTCCTAGCTTTAATAGTTATGAAAAGGGTAATATTGCTCAAAGTGCCATAGGACAAAGTGAAGTATTAGCCACACCAATGGAAATGGCAATGGTAGCAAGTACTATAGCTAACAATGGGGTTATGATGGAACCACATGTTGTAAGTTCTGTTGTTGCAAGCGATGGGGATAATGTAAAAAGCTTCACACCTACTCCCATTGGAACAATAATAACTCCAGATATTGCAAACACCATGAAGGATTTTATGAGAGGTGTTGTAACAGACGGTACAGGAACAAATGCC
>Ga0255360_1000133_pt1 | contig 21613 bp, 23 predicted proteins | sample GFST50metaG_FD_186004 | JGI IMG/M metagenome (GOLD analysis project Ga0255360, IMG submission 186004) | Peat soil microbial communities from Stordalen Mire, Sweden - G.F.S.T50 | ecosystem: Environmental > Terrestrial > Soil > Wetlands > Peat | place: Sweden: Norrbotten County, Stordalen Mire... | reverse complement strand
GTCATATCGTGCAGTAACCGACCAAACAGAATGGCGGCCCTGTTCACAGGCGTCACGAGCATCTTTGAAACAAATCCCGAATTGATGTCTTCAACCACGGACTCCCCAGCGCCCCCTGAATCAAACAAGGGGTTCATGACAATGATGCCAGCCACTACGAATTGGACATAGCCGCCGGCAGGGAATCCCGGGAGGTTTCCAAACTGCGTAAAAATTTGCGAGAAGAGAACCAGAAACAGCACTGGTAGGGCGAGCGCGCTGAAGATGAGGATCGGGGTCCGGATAGTCTTTTTTAAGGCCCTGATGTAGAGGTGCCACACGTCAAGAAGAGCGTCATACATCGTCTATCACCTCACACGTGTCCTTTCCACGTATCGACTTTCGACAGTTCTTCTGATCGTATCCGTCTTCCCGTGTGCTGCAGAAAGACGTCATCCAGCGAGGCAGATGCGACGTTGATTGATGTCAAGCGAATCCCGTTCTCGTCAAATAGTCGTACGATGTCGGGAACAAGAGCGCCCGCGTTCTTGGCGTATGCAGCCAGTCCCGTTTCGATATCGAGGACTTTGGTAACGCCTTGAATGCCGCTGACGATCCGCTTTGATCTATCTCTTACGCCGTCTGAGTCCCCGTCGGCCAGTGACATCGTGATCGTGTCACCGCCGAGTTGATGCTTCAGCTCAACGGGAGAGCCACCCACAATAATCTCGCCGTGATCGATTATTGATAGCCGTTGACAGAGCCTATCGGCTTCTTCCATCTGCTGGGTTGTCAAAAAAATCGTAACACCCTCATCTTGGTTGAGCGTCTCGAGGTGCTCCCAGATAGCTGCGCGCGATTGGGGATCGAGCCCCGAGGTCGGCTCGTCGAGAAAGAGCACGCGTGGTTTGTGCACAAGCGTGGACGCAAGGTCGAGCCGCTTTTTCATCCCTCCGGAGTAGTGTGCCGCCCTCTTGTCTGCGACGTCCGAGAGCTCAACGAGTGTGAGCAGCTCGTCCACACGTTTCTTGAGGGCGTTACCGTGCAACCGCTGGAGGTGTCCCTGAAGGGTGAGGTTTTCCCGACCGGTTAGGTCCCCATCCAGGATGGTTTCTTGGCGTTGAACGCCGATTACTTTGCGTATCTCGCGGGCATCTTTGTCGATGTCGTAGTCAGCAACGGTCGCAGAGCCAGAGGTCTTCTTCAGCAGTGTTGTGAGAACCTGGATCGTCGTGCTCTTTCCCGCACCGTTCGGGCCGAGGAACCCGAAGAACTCGCCTTCGCTCACACTGAACGAGATCCCATCGACTGCCCGTGTACCTCCAGGATACACTTTGACGAGGTTTTCTACTTTAATGATATCGGACATTATAAACCTCCGTCAGTTTTTACTCTCGTGGCTGTGCACGGAGCAGCGTCGGCCGAATATAAGCCAAGATTTTTAGTTTCCATGCTACCTTTGCCTGCAATTATTTTCCATTAAAGTTGTCAATGATTTAACAACGATTAGCATGGGGGCGTAAGAAGTATATATAAATAACGGCCTAGTAAATAGTAATTTGACAACTAATAATCAAGGGGGACAATGATGAGACGATTACCCAGTCAACTGTTAATATCCTTAACAGAGCTTGGATTGCTCGAGTCAGAGGCGAAAATATACGCAGCGCTGGTAGTATTGCAAAGCGCAGAAGTACGAGACCTGCTCGATTTTCTAGATGTATCTAAGCCGAGGGTATACGATGGCTTGAGGAAGCTTGAAGAAAGTGGTTTGATCGTGTTAACAAGTCCGAGGCCGGCTACTTATCAGGCGATAGAGCCAAGAGTTGCGCTGGAACTGATAATAAAGAAAAATCAGGACGCCAAAAAGGAAGCGCTAAAAGAATTCCAGATCCTTAAAGAGCAGGAGGTAGTCACCGAATCTTCTTCCCCTCTATGCTTTATTTTCGGCGCTAAAAGCTTTGAATTTAAAATCAAAGACATGTTAAATGACGCTCGGGAGAGCATAAACTGCGAAACATCAGGAAGATACCTAGAGTATATAGAAAAGGTCGCAAAAAAGAACATTAAAATAGACTTGTTAATCGTAGATGGTCAAGATACAAAAAAACGATTGGAACACTTATCCAAAAAAAGTAATGTGAAAATCCAGATAATTGAAAAAAGCCAGATTTTAGAGCGTCAGCATCATGAAACTGAAACAGAGTTACAAAGGCGGTCCCGTGCCAATTTAAAGGATATAGTAGACTTAGATAACCTGTTCATACTGGTGGTTGATGATTCTGAACTCTTAATAATACCTCCTCTAAAAACCGGCTCTCTTAGCGCTATAACATCAACAAATAAAGTATTGATATTTATTATCAAGATGCAGAGAGAACAAGCATTATTAGCTTTCGAATCAGGTAAATAGAGTCTTCTTCTGTTTTTTGATTCTCATGATATTAGCTTGGTTGTAACACATCAACGCTTTTATCGTAGTATCCACGGCTTCGTAGTGGCGGTAAAACGGACGCGGTGACGGGCCCCGCTGCAATCTTCTACAGCAGCATCAATGCACTTCGTGCCCGCTAAATTTTGCCATACTTTCGCACTACTTTTAGCCAACAATTACCCAGATAGACGCGCCATTTTATGCCATGAACAATAATCGCATCGCTTGTCGTGCCTGTGAAATGCAATCCATTGTCAAAAGAGCGCGCGCCTGAATAAGGGGCTAAGTGGGCATTTGTTACAATCCAATAATTAAATACAGCGCTTGCACATCGACGTGTTGCGCTACTACACCCGCTATCTCATCAAACGGGTCCTCTGCCTCCTCAGAATATTGACCTAGCTCACGGATAGTTTGCGACAGCGGACTGAGACTTGTTACGCGACAAAGCTCGAGGTGTTTCGAGTGAAGGTACTTCAGCAATGCGGCGCGAAAGTTGTCATTATGGAACAACCCGTGCAAGTAGGTGCCCAAGACAAGGCCTGTTTCATCCTGAGCGCCATCATCTCCGAAAATTGGAAGATCCGAGGTTGTGGTGCCCATGTGGATTTCGTATCCGCGTACTTTTTTATGTCGTAAGCAGTCGAGAAGTGGCCCATGTCCAGTAACGTGTTTTTCCACCTGTTTCGTCTCCTTCCCAAGCGTCTCAAAAACGGTGTGAGCGCGCAGCAATTGCAGCCCTTCTGTGACCTTACGTTCGTTTTGCGTGCCCTCAAAGCCCTCGTCAGTTATCGTTTCACCGAGCATTTGAAATCCGCCACAGATGCCAATGATCGGGATTAGCCCCGCCTTCGCAATGATCCGCCTGTCCATACCAGACTTGCGCATTTCGAGCAAATCGTCGATAGTGTTCTTTGTGCCGGGAATAATCACGGCATCTGGTGTGCCAAGATTGCCGGCCAATGACACGTAGCGGACTTGAGCGTACTTCTCCAAGGGTTCAAAGTCGGTGAAATTAGAGATATGGGGAAGCCTGATTATCGCAATGTCCAATGCACGGTGTAAGGCGGGGGACTTGTCCGCTAGAGAGACGGAGTCCTCAGAAGGCAAATTTACGTTCACAAAAGGAATGACACCGAGAACGGGGATACCAGTGAGCTTTTCAAGCTCCGCAATTCCAGCCTCGAGAAGTCCAACATCACCTCTGAATTTGTTAATGATAAAACCTTTGATTCGATGCCGATCTTCCTCGGGGAGCAACTGAACGGTGCCGTACAGGCTTGCAAAGACACCACCTCGCTCGATATCGCCAACGAGAATTACAGGTGCGTCGACACTTCGCGCAACCCGCAGATTCGCGATATCACGGTCGTAGAGGTTGATCTCAGCAGGACTTCCGGCACCTTCAATGACGATTACCTCATATGAGCGAGCAAGCTTTGCGAGGGATTCGCACACATGCTTAAAGATGGCATCTATTGTAGCATAGTACTCGCCTACCGTTCTATCACCAATGGGTTTGCCTTGGACGATAACTTGTGAAATCAAATCGCCCTTGGGCTTCAACAATACCGGATTCATGTGCACTGACGGTTCAACTTTAGCAGCCCAAGCCTGTACGGCTTGAGCTATTCCGATCTCGTCGCCGTCCTTAGTCACCCATGAATTCAGACTCATATTTTGTGATTTAAAAGGCGCCACTTTAAACCCGCTGTTTGCCAAGAGCCTGCATAGAGCCGCTGCTATGATACTCTTGCCAACGTGCGAAGCAGTCCCCCAGATCATTATAAACCGTGTCATGTCCTACCGTGCACGTGCTTCCTGTAAGGTATACCCCCACAGAAACAAGGTGAAGTTTCAGCACTTCTTATCGCTGAACGTGTTAAATAGTTGTTGGGGCCCCTCAGAACAGAATCAACCGAAACATCGGCGAAGTGGTGCAACTAATGATAACAGACTCCTGATAACGGTGAGCAAACGCTCGGTGTGTTGTACCGCTCACCACATTGGGGACAGAACGACAAAGAGGCCGCCGCATTTGCGAAAGGCGTATGGTGCAAATCATGCTTAACCTAAGACTATCGTCAACGCTATCATAGCTGACAACGGGGGACGTTAGCGCGTTTGCATGACTTCCGCCCAAACTCTGACTTCGCGATAGCGCGAGCTAATGGCTGTTTTTTGCAAGGTTGCGAATGATTAAACAAAAGAGACTCGATCGTCGCTCTGGAGGGCTTACAATTCGGCCGAAAGACACTTTTTCAGTCTCATATCCGAGATCTTCAAGAACGATGACCTCCCCGTCATATCCAAGAACGTCCAAATAGCCGCAAATATCGCTCACGTCGAAGCTCGGGTCCGTAAGAATAAACAGATCTTGCTTAAAGCGCAAGATTCTGTGCAGTTTTTCCTTCGACTCACGTTGCGCCCGGCCGTGGATGGTTATGACCATAAGATCAGTTGCATCCACCTTCAGCCGAGCACAGGCTAGCTGCAAAGAGGATATTCCGGGAATGATTTCGGCGTCTGATGGCGCTTTCTTGCCAAGCCCTGAAAGCATCGGATCTCCCGTAGAAAGAATGCACGCGTCATCGTCAAAGTGCGTTTCGTAATTCTCCAGCGTGATTCGCTCTCCTCGTATATATTGGTCCGCTAGTTTCAACGCTCTAGCAGAACCGTAGACGTGGTGAGCGGTTTTGATAGCTTCGATGCCCCTCTCGGTAAGCATCCTAGGTCCAGCGCCGACACCGACTACTTTCATGTTCTCCCCTCTACTGAGTACTGCAGATCAAAAGGCGCGAACGACTCTCTCCTCGCGATTGATTATAACAATCTGGGCTTCTGTTCGCGCTTTTAAGTTGTTCAACGCAGCGTTCACCTCTTGTCCGTGAGGATCTCGCTCAAAAAGTTCTTGCACGTTCGCAGCACCAGTTCCGCGCAATACGTCGGGTTTGCCCCACTTAATAATAAGTGCGGGCAGGCCCACTATGACCACGTCCTTCCCTTCAGCTATTTTGAATAATCGGTCGAGATTCCCTCCCGCGAGAATCGGCGTGTAAGTCGGGAAATTCATCTTTGCGTATCGAAGTCCAGTCCGACCCGTCGTTAATGCGATTCGAGTTGAGTGTTTGATGAGATCCTCTGCTGACTCAATCAAACGTTCGTTCCAAGGTTCAACAAATCCGCTGGTGCCAAGGACTGAGATCCCACCAAAAACGCCGACCTTTTCATTCAGCGTTCTCTTAGCGATATCTTCACCGTTTATTGCTGAGATGCTGACAATAGCTCCGTTTAACCTGCAACCACGCATGGCTTCTTGTATAGCATTTTCGATCGACCATCGTGCTTCAGGATTAATGGCAGGCATCCCGCATGGCACTCGCAAACCGTGCTTTTTTACGACTCCGATGCCTTCTCCCGCGCGTAGGAGTATCTTTTCAGCTCGTTCAGCTCTAGCTTCAAAGACGATCCCTGCAGTTTCGTCGTGTGGATAATCGCTCGCCGGTTTAGACGCAGCTGCCCACCCACTATCAGAACTGACCCTGACAGATACCCTAAGCTTGACGGGGGTTAGGATCTTGACGCAATTCACTGGCCTTATCAGCGAAAGAACTGCAGCTTTTGCTGCGGCAGCTGCCGTGGTTCCAGTCGTGAGTCCGCGTTTAAGTAACGTGCCCGATGCAGTCATCACGTACAGCCCGCTCTCGATGCGTCGCTTAAGTTCATCGAACGGGATATTCGATCGGCGTATCCATCGGTTAGGGACTATGAGGTCGGAAACGGGATCCAAGAGTAGTTTCATTCTCGGCTACTTCGTTGCAGCGCCATTGATATTAGCCCATTTACTATCGCAACAGCGACCGGTGTTCCGCCTTGAGTGCCGACGGTCGTTATTGAAGGGATAGTGAGCTCTCTAATGAGTTCTTTGGACCGGGCCGCGTTGACAAAACCCACAGGCGTTGCCACGATAAGCGCAGGTTTACATCCTTCCTTCACCATCGATGTGAGAGTTATGGCTGCAGACGGGGCATTACCTACGACAACAATCGCGTCTGTAAGTCTATCTCGCAACTTTAACAAACCAGCTGATGCTCGTGTGAGCTCTTGATCTGAGCTAGCGTCGCTGTCCGGAAGCTCACAGGTGACGTGGCCACCCAGGCGCTGGATGTCTTTTGAGATGCCTATACGTACCATGTTGATGTCGACATAGACATTGGCCCCACCACGCATCGCGGCCACGCCTGTCGCTATCGGATGATGACAGAACCTTAACAGATCTATGAACTGAGGATTGCCGGTTGCCATCACGACGCGTTGCTTAATGCTCCCTTCCGGACTGTTATCGGTAACAATGTCTCCGATTATCTGTTGGGAAAGCTGGGCGATGCGTCGCGCTTCATCAGTACTTGCGCCCATGGCGTGATTCATTGTCTTCCCTTCCTCCTTAGTAGTCATATTTTTTCTTATACCCCCTCGGTGTCACTATGTTGTTTCGCCAGACGAAAGACTCGTTGTTTCCGACTATGATGGTGGTGTGCATGTCAATCATGCTCTCGTGATCCATCAAGGCATCCAAAGTCGTCACAATTGTAGTCTCGCCTGGCCTCCTGCCATTTTTCACAACCCCTACGGGTACGCTCGCTCGGTACGGCATAAGCAGTTCGACACAGCGCGTCAAGTTACTCTTCCTCTTTCTGCTCTTGGGATTGTACACGGCAATAATAAAGCCTGAATCTGCCACTCCTGCCACACGCCTCTCAATCTCCTCCCAAGGGGTCAACAAATCGCTCAGACTGATGCTTACATAGTCACCAGAAAGGGGCGCCCCAAGCATCGCTGCAGCAGCATTTGCTGCTGTAACGCCAGGAACAACCTCAAAATCGATTGATTTATTTGTCGCTGCCAGCATATCCAGCACAAGCCCCCCCATCCCATACACGTTGGGGTCCCCCCCACTTATGATCGAGACGACGTGTCCCGCTTCGGCCAGCTCAATCGCTTGCTTCACCCGTTGTACTTCCCCTCCCATGCCGCTTTGTACAACTTTTTGATGGCTTAGTAGTGATGACACCTGTTCTATGTAAGACGCAACACCTACGATGTACTCCGAATTGGCGATGGCGTTCACGGCTCTCACGGTCATATCTTCGATCGACCCGGGGCCAATGCCTATTATCTGGATCCTACCGCGCGATGGCAACGGTTACTCCTCCATACGATTTTTTAGTGAGCACAAGCTCTTTTAGACTTGATAGCGCGAGTGCGCACGGCTCGGCAACTCCTGCGAGGCCAATTATAGCCGCACGTGACTTTGTTTGGCTTCTGGAGGAATTAATAACGCTCTTTGGCACAAAGGCAATCGGTTTCTCCAGTTCACTAATCGCGTCTATTATTCCCTGCTCGTGTGACTTAACGAATGCAGTTGCAACAACTTTGACATCATCTATTGATGCATCAATTTCGCCGAGGCCTGCGTCAATAGCCTGCAATACCGCTGCTTTGTCAATCCCTTTGCGAGATCCCACCCCGACTACTAAGCGCGTGCCTTCGTTATGTGAGAGGATCGCCACATCATGGTCAACGATAACAACTTTTGGTCCACTCAACTGTACCGTGTCGACGGGTTGGTGGAGCAACGACGCGTTGATCGACTTCGTAGACTTTCGATTTATGATGGTGCGGTCTAGCGCAGACGCCATCGACTCTACGCTCGCAACGTCATTCGCTTCTGTGGCGGTGGAGATGACCGGAAGCCGCACAACGTCCTTCGTGTAAAGTTCACGCGCAATGGCATTTGCACCGTGATGGCCCCCCAACATAGGGATTGCATAGGTCAATTGATCATCTATCGCGACTACTGGAGGATCAATCCATTTTTCTGTCAGAAGGGGGGCAATCTTTCTTGTCACAATACCGGTAGCCATGATGGCAATTATTCCGTCATAAAGCTCAAATGCCCTTTTGAAAGCATCCTGCTCATAAAGGACGATGTCCCCCCCTATTGCAGATTCGATTTTTTCAGCCCGACTACGGTTTCGATCGAAGCAAATGATAGCGATCTTCAAATCTTTGGAGAGTATAGATACGACCTCCTGTCACCCTCAGGATTGAGTTGTTCGCCAATTAGTATGATCGCTGATTTTGCGATCCCGGCTTCGCGCACCCTGGGAGCGATGTCTGAAACGGTGCCATTGATTATCACCTGGTCGTCCCAGGATGCGTGATACACGACACTCACAGGGGTCTCAGGCGCATAGTGGACCCGCTTCATGATGTCCTCAATTTTATCGATCCCAAGAAGAATGGCCATTGTTGGATTAAGATCTGATAGCTCTACCAACTGATCTGTCTCTAGGGTTTTTCCGGAAGGCCGCGTGATAACAAGCGTCTCGCTGGTGAGCTGCCTGCTAAGTGCCGCGGCTGATGCAAAAACAGAGGAGACGCCCGGTACGATTTGGCATTCAATGCCATATGGGTTCAACGCAAGAATCTGCTCCCTGACCGCGCTATAAATCGTCGGGTCTCCGCTATGAAGTCGAACGACTGTCCGGCCCTCACGCGACGCACTGACAATTAGATCAGTTATTTGCTCGAGTGTTAAGCCGAAGCTATCTACGGTTCGCCCCTTGGCCTGTGAAAGCACAGCCGGGTTTACCAAGGATCCCGCGTAAATAATCAAATCGGCTTGCTCAACGAGTTTTTTACCTTTGACAGTAATAAGCTCCGGATCGCCTGGTCCCGCTCCAACGAAGTAAACTGTCATACACGTTTGGCGTAGATCATACTGAAGTATTCGCTTCTTGCAGGGAAGTCTCCTTTATAGCATCGTTCTCTCTTGGTGAATCCGCTCTCGAGCAGTGTAAGGTCTGAAAATCCCTCCTGCTCAAGTGACGCCGCAATTTCCCGCGGTTTCGAGGCTTTGAGAACTAGGGTGGATTGCACGGCTGATCGATCAGACACCACAAAAGAAGCGTCAATGGATTCGTGTAGCAGCGAGAAACAAGCCGTGATCGCACTCACCCCAGGCACAGTCTCGACTTGAATTTGTGGCTGATCTCTTTTCATTATCGTCGCTATGTGTGAAAACGTGCTAAAAATATTCGGGTCTCCTAGTACTCCGAAGGCTGTTTTTCCGACGGCCGCGTGTTTTGAAATTATTTTCACATTTTCATCCCAGGCTTCGTGGAGCTGTTCCCTATCGTGGGTCATCGGAAACCTCAGAATCTCGGGATCCGAATACGGTTTGGCCAGTTCATACGACATGTGTCCTGGCACGAATACCTTCGTCGCTGATTTCAGTACATTTACAGCCTCTAGCGTCAACAAGTTTGGATCTCCGGGTCCCAAACCCACACCAATTAACATGAGCCCACCACCATAAAGACAGGGTTATACGGACTGAACATCGTCAGATCCTCAAGCTCACGAGCCCGCGCTATGTTGATCAGCAGCGCTTCGTCGTAAATCCCAGCATCTTTTAGATACCAAACTGCTTCAGCAGCCAGTTCAAGACGAACCGCATTAAGAACAAGACGCGTACAGTGCGGTATGAGGAAATCGATCACGCGCTTGAAATCTGTGGTGCCTCCGATGAACGCTTTGTCGATGGTATCCCGATACGGATGAAGCACATCGGGAGCTTCGCCCCACAAAAGGGTTACCGTCGATACGGAAGCGTCAGCCAGGTTTTTCTTTGCGACCTCTATTGCTTGTGATCGCTTGTCTACCGCGATAATCTTGTCGGTGAACCTCGTGGCAGCTTTCGATACGTTTCCCGTGCCGCACCCTATATCGGCAAAGGTCTCACCATCCTCAATTTGCAGTTTGTCCAAGGCAATTGCGATAATTTCAGCTTTCGTCGGTCCACCACTTAGCATCAATCTGAGCTCCTCTGCGTTGTAGTGTAACAGGCGCACTCGGATAAATATGTTGAGGATTTAGCGGCTGACGTCTGGCCAATAGACAACGAATGCTGGCACGCAGCTCGTTAAACGGAAATTTGCCGCATTAACTGCTTCTACGACCGGGCAAAAGTGTTGGCGTTGGCGACAAACACGTCAAACCCGTGCGGCATCGAGTAAACGTGCGCGTGCAGATATGACGCCACAACGTTGCCCTCCGTGATGCCGTCACGCCCGTCGATTCCTTTACCTGTCGTCACGCGATAAGCGAATCGCGCGTCGTTATCAACGGATGCAGTCGAGTAGTGGTATTCGTGGCCGCGAAGGATGTCGCTGCTGCGTGCGATCGCACAATCGGCAATGGCCTGTACTTCGACGTGTCCCAATGCTTGCCTTTTCCTCGTCATTTGGACGTCCAGAGGGAGCACGTTTCCCAGTGAGACGCTCTTACCATCAACCGTAGAGAGTGTGCGCGACAGATACATAAGCCCCCCGCACTCGCCGTATACGGGCATGCCGTCGTCTGCGTTTGTTTTGACATCTTTGAGAAGGTGGTTATTTGCGCTCAACTGCGCAGCATAAAGTTCGGGATAACCGCCGCCGAAGTACAACCCATCTACGTCCGGCAGCTCGTCGCGCATGGGAGAAAAATAGACCACTTGCGCGCGCTTTTGAATCGCTTCAATGTTTGAGCGATAGTAGAAACAAAATGCGGCGTCATATGCGATCCCGATCAGCGTATCGGTTGTGTGGCGCAGCTCCTCCGGCTTATCGACCGCGATCTGCGTGGTTAACCGTTTGATGGACTCGATATCGAGTGAGTCGTAGATTGCCTTTAGGGTAGCGCCGGGCAACGACGTTTCGGACCCCATGTACAATCCGAGGTGCCGAGACGGAATTCCTTCAGCGTCCGCAGCAACGACCCCCATCAGCGGGACATTTATTGCAGCTAACGCCCGGCGAATGCTTTCAGCGTGCTTTTGACTGCGGACGCGGTTTGCTATGATCCCGGCGACCGCCAGCCGGTAAGGGGTATAAGACGAATACCTGATGAACCCCAAGGCCTGTGCCGCAACGCTTTCAGAAGAAGCGCTCGCGTCAATCACAAGAAGAACAGGGACCCTTAGAATATCTGCAATCTTTGCGTCGCTCGATATCCCGTCGTACATGCCCATCGCCCCTTCTATGACTGCATAGTCCGCGTTGCACTTTGCAAACTCTCTCTTGACGCCTTCCTCACCCATCATGAACGAATCTAGATTGTAGCACGGCGCGTTGGTCACCTTTTCGAGGTGACTTGGATCGATAAAATCTGGGCCGACTTTGTATGACTGCACGGTGTATCCTGAGTCCTTAAGCGCTCTCAGGATGGCGAGCGTAATTGTGGTCTTTCCGATCCCGCTTTGCGTTCCAGCAACGAGGAGGCCGCGCATCATCCATTCATGCAGGATTCCGGTTAATAAATTTGCCTCACAAATGCCCCGGCCAACACAAGCGCTTAAACACGCGCAACGGGAAGGCTTATCTGTGCAGATATCCCCGCGCTCGCCAAAATACACCGGAAACGTCTTCTTCAACAGGCGATAAACACCACATGCCCATTACCGCTTGCTGCCGATCCGCAACGCGTTAAGGATAACTGCGAGGCTTAGCCCCATGTCACCGACTCCGATGGCAAGCCAGAGGGTGATGATTCCTGGAAAGGCGAGCACCGCAAACGACGCCTTGATGAGGATCGCTGCGGTCACGTTCTCTCTGACCACCGACATTGTTTTCTTGCTAAGATCGATGAGATACGTCACTTTCCAGAGATCATCGTGCATCAGTGCGATATCGGCAGTTTCAATGGCGACGTCGGAGCCGGCGCTGCCCATTGCGATACCCACTTGTGCGCGTGCCATGGCGGGGGCATCGTTGACCCCGTCTCCGACCATTGCGACATGTTTGTAGGCCGTTGCCAGCTTCTCAACGTGTCGCACCTTATCTTCAGGCAGCAGCTCGGCGTAACACTCGCTCAGCGGAAGTTCATTAGCAGTCGCCGCCGCTGCGCGCTCGTTGTCACCTGTCAGCATGACGGTTTTTATGCCACGCTCGCTCAGCGCTCGCAGCGTCCCTGCTGATGCGTCCCTAGTTTGGTCCTTGAGGCCGATGACGCCGATGACGTGGGTATCGGTGCCGACCAACGTGAGCGTCTTTCCCTCAGTCTCGAGTTGGTCGATCACGTCGTGAGGCAGGCGCGAGTTGACGCCGTTGAGGAAGCTGCGGTTACCAATGTAGAAGTCCGCGCCGTCAAATCTCCCCGTGACGCCTTTTCCGGCAATCGATTTGAAATCACTGATTGGCACCAATTCCACGTGGTCGTCGTTTGCCCTCTTCGCGATCGCTTGCGCCACGGGATGGGTCGATTTAGCCTCCAAAGATGCTGCTATCTGCACTACTTCGCGTTCCGTCGCGCCATTCAGATTGATCACGTCTGTCACGGCCAGTCGTCCTTCGGTGAGCGTCCCCGTCTTGTCAAAGATGACCACTTTGACGTCCTTTAGCTCCTCGATCACATTCCCGCCCTTAATGAGGATTCCGCGCTTGGCCGCTGCGGTGAGTCCCGACACCATAGAAACCGGCGTAGAGATCGCCATGGCACACGGACACGAGATGACGAGCAGCACAAGCCCTTTGTAAAACCATTCGTCAAACGGTAGACCAAAGATGAGGACGGGAATGACGACTACCAGAGCTGCGAGTGTGATGACGGCGGGGGTGTAATAGTACGAGAACCTGTCCACAAACGCCTCAGTAGGCGTCTTCTTCCGCTGAGCCTCATCAACCAACTGCACGATGCGCGAAAGGATCGTTTCATCGGACTTCTTCGTGACGCGTAGTTCGAGATATCCGTCCTCGCTGACTGTACCGGCTAGCGCCGTGTCACCGACCGACTTGACAACGGGCACGCTTTCCCCGGTGAGGGCGGCCTGATTTACGGATGAGCTGCCGCTAATGACGACACCGTCTAACGGTATTTTCTCACCCGGCCGCACAGCGACTTCTTCTCCCACTTTGACTTCGTGAGCGTGAACGATGACCTCCTCCCCCGCGCGCAAAACGACCGCTGTTTCTGGCGCTAGTCTGAGCAGTGACCCGACTTCTTGTCGCGCCCTATCGCCGGCGTAGTCTTCGAGCAACTCGGCGACAAGGAACAATAGCATCACCGCCGCCCCCTCCTCGCCGTGGCCGATGGCGAACGCTCCTGCGGCAGCGATCGTTATCAGCAGGTTCATGTCGAGGCGATGCTTTCGAATAACCCCCAAAAATCCCTTTTTGATAATAGAGTATCCAGCGGTAAGCGTCGCCGCGAGAAATGCGATCTGGGCGAGGAGATGCTGTTGGAGTCCGAAATCGACATAGATGCCGATGACAAAGATGGCTGCCGCTACTATGATCACGACGACTTCTTTCTGCTTCCACAACGGCCCTTTTTCCTCAAAAATGTCCGTCGCGCAGGCAGAGCAGCTCTCTTCACCGTGGCTGTGATTCTCGGGCATGGTCGACTCCGCCGTCAATCAGCTGCACCACGTGGGCGTCGCCAAGTGAATAGTAAACAATCGTGCCTACCTTACGATATCGGACCAAACGTGCGCTTCTCAGTACGCGCAGCTGGTGAGAAATCGCGGATTGCGTCATAGCCAGCACTGCTGAGAGGTCGCACACGCACAACTCGCGTTGCGTAAGCGCGTAGAGAAGGCGCATTCTCGTCGGATCGCCGAGCACTTTGAAGATTTCGGCGGCATCTGCAACAAGCTGGCGGTCAAGCATCTTAGACCGCACGTCGTCAACAGCTTCCTTGTTTATGCAGAAAACGTCACAGATCTCACTCATATATGAATTACTACTCATATAATCATATTTAAGCACGTGCATTGCAGAGGGCTTCGTGTTTTAGTACCGTACGCGCCCCCCATCATCCGATCTTTGGCACAGCTTTGCTGTGCGCTTCTGCACAACTGTTGCCTACGGTTATCTTGCCCACTTTGCGTGCTCAGCGCGCTTAGTCGCGGGAGGCTAATCATAACGACTAAATTGCAGCGTCGATTTCACACGTCTGGAGATACATCACAATGGCGGCCAACACGCTACACGCCGTTTATGCGACAGCCAAGCGAAACAGCCAGCTGACCGAGCATGCTTGCGACTGACAGAACATGCAACCTTTTCCTGGCACAGTGGTAAATCTAGAAAGAAGGGCGAGATTCTAGCTGCTAAAAACTGATGATGTTGCTTTCAATGTGCAACGTTCGCAACATATAAGTAACAAGACTGTCATTCAAAAATGTTAAATCAAGTAAATTTAACTTCTATCAAGAAAAGGTGATTTAGTTGCACATTAGCGATGGTATATTGTCGCCGGCGTGGGTAATCCTTTGGTGGATTGTCGCTCTAGCATTTATTGCCGTTGGACTTATTCAAATTCGACGGAAGTCGGCAGCCAACCCCGGGTATCTACCTATGTTAGCACTAATGGGTGCAGCGGTGCTGGTTATCTCGGTTTGGCACATTCCCGTACCGGTCACTGGGTCAAGCTCCCATCCGTGTGGGACACCTATGGCTGCTATCATCCTAGGACCATTTCCCGTGGCCGTCATTTCTGCCGTAGCTCTCTTCTTCCAAACGTTCGTCGGACACGGAGGGCTAACAACAATCGGTGCGAACGACTTCTCGATGGGAATTGTGGGGGCGTTTACCGGATATGGGACGTGGCTCGCTATGCGCAGGGGCGGCTTTAGCATTTTTATAGCTGCTGGAACGGCGGGATTCGTCGGTGATGCGTTCACCTATTTGACAGCGGCATTTCAGCTCGCCGTATCGATTCATCCCGAAGCGATATTGCAGTATTTCGTCATCTTCATGCTGGGATATATGCCTACACAGCTCCCCCTCGCGATTATGGAGTTCGTGTTTACCGGGCTTGTTATACGTTACATAGCCGACGTGCGGCCTGAAATGATGAAGTGGGCCGGCTGGACCCCGCCAACGATCAAGATGACTAAGGCAACTGGTGGTGAGGGTGGTGCGGCCTGAAATGATGAAGTTCGCCGGTTGATACCGACGACCATGTTGACTGTCAGGCCGTAGGAGGTAGTACGATGGACAAATTTGACAAAAATGCATTGATAGCGTTGGCAATAATGGGAGGGATCGTCATCGCCTTCTTCTATATAGGCTACGCGATTAGCGGCACCAATCTAGGGGGCGCCGATGACAAGGTTGCGGACTTAGCGCAGGCTGCCGGGGGTGGAACGCCCCACCCTTCGCTCTATGAGCTTAGTCAGAACGGCGAATACGTTGGATTTGGGCTAATAGGGGTAATAGGTGGGTTCTTCACAGGTTACATTTGGGTAATGGCTTTCGACGAAACAAGTACCGTGCAAGGAGAAGGCACAACTGAAGTTACGAGGCATAACTGATGGTTGAAATAATAAATGGGGATCCATTATCGGGGCTTCTCACGACTATAGGGTTTTTTGTGTTCCTTATCGTGGGCCGGCATGTGAGGCTTTGGCAGGTGCGTAAAAGGCGGGAAGTCACCCGTTAGCTCACCGTCAGATGCGGCTAAACACCGCATTTTCCTCCTTTGCAAAAATGCAGCTTACTGTTAGGAAACGTGTTCCTGAATAGAACCATGCAAAAATCATAGACTACATATGTGCGAGGGACAGACGACATAGGCGAGGGGCACGATGGATCTAAAGAAACGTGCTGCTGAATGGAACCCGGCAGACATCATAGGCGATATAGGTGGGGCTCAAGCCGGCACCAGCGTTTTCAGGAACATTGATGCCAGGATCCTGCTCCCGGCCGCTTTTGTTGTCATACTTGCACTTTCCGCAGTAACGCGGTGGTACGTGGCTGGTGCCGTTTTCGTTGCGGTGTTTTTCATCACGATGTACACGGCACCTTCACGCAAATCTTACCTGAAACTGTTGGTGTATCCCCTTCTTATCGCTATGTTCATCTTCATTGTCCAGGCTTACAGCAGTGCTTACGGATCCACAGTGGTTCTTACGGTGATATGGCCAATATATGCGCAAGGCATCGCCTCAGGGTGGCTGTATGCAAATAGAGTTCTTGCTTCCGTGTCTATTCTACTCCTCCTCGTGGAGTCCAAGTCGGAGTTAGAATTGATCGAAGCGCTCAGGTGGTTCAAGGTTCCGATTGAGATAAGGAACCTGATGTCGCTTATGTTTCGCTATGTCTCGGTGCTTTCGGAAGAGTTCACGACGATGTTTCACGCTCAACAGGCGAGACTGGGATTCTCCGCGAAGTTAAGCTGGGTAAAAAAACTCCACAACATGGGTATCATCGCAGGGATGTTGGTCATTCGATCCTACGATAGGGCATTTAGAGTCGAGAAGAGCATGATGGCGCGGGGGTATTCGCAGAACGTCGATATATGCCGTACGTTTAACCGTTTCGCTAGGAAAGACTATCTGGCCGCGGTATTCGCTCTCGCCGTTATTGCAAGCATTGTGATGGTGGGGGTGGTGATGTGACGGAGTCGGCCATAGAGTTTAAGGACGTCGTGTTCAGGTACCCCAACGGTGCCGTTGCCTTGGACGGGATCAATCTCAAAATTGAAGAGCACACAAAGGTGGCCCTCTTAGGAGAGAACGGAAGCGGCAAGACGACCTTGCTCTTGCACCTAAACGGTCTTCACAGGCCTACGAGCGGCGAGGTGACGGTTCTCGGCAAACCGGTCGACGCTGAAAATATGGACTGGGTCCGGACCAACGTGGGAATGATTTTCCAGAACGCCGACGATCAGTTGTTTGCGCCGACGGTGTACCAGGACGTAGCTTTTGGGCCCAGAAATCTTGGCATGGAGGAGACGCGCGTGGAGGAACGAGTGGAGGAGGTTCTTGACATGCTCAACATCGCACACCTCCGAGACAGACAACCGGATGCGCTCAGCGGCGGGGAGAAACGACGGGTTGCCTTGGCAGGCATCTTGGTTATGGATGCTGAAATTATAGCCCTTGATGAGCCACATTCGGGACTGGACCCGCTGGGGTGCCTTGAGTTTAACGACCTCCTCGACGAGCTCTACTCCAAGGGACGAACCATCATCGTTGCCACACACAACGTTGAGTTTGCTGCCTCATGGGCGGATGAATGCGTCATTATGAAGAAGGGAAAGATAGAAGGGGGCGGAACTCCAGAACACGTATTTTCGGACGTGGAACTCGTTGGCCGATCAAGTCTCGAACTACCGTCATTTGTGTCGGTATATAACGAACTACAGGCGAGGAACTTCGTCTGCACACGAGGAGAGGCGCCATTTGACATAATGGACCTCGTCCTCAAAGTCGAAGCGCCCTCCATAAAATTTCTTGCGAATTCAAAGGGGTTATATAAAGGAGAGCGCGTTGCGCTTAAGCATTCACGTGATTCGTGGGTCGTTGCACTAGAGGGGGCTACCGATGGTGAAATCCTCGCACACAAAGACGGCATGGCAGTCGTCGGGTTGGACGATGACGGCGTTCCAAAGAAAGGGGACATTACAATCTTCAAAGTGCATGATGACGAACGGTACGATGAGCGTGTCGCAGTGCGTGCAAAAAAGTTGATCGAAAGCAACAGGGGAACAAAAATCGGCGCGATGGGAACAAATGCCAAGCTGCTAGCGAAGCATCACGCAATTTTACTTGATTTTGGAGTTGATGTAATTAACAAGGCGATCTCCTATGCGTCGACAGGCGTTGACGTGATCCTTTTCGCATCCGGGAACATGGCTGAATACGCCGGAAAGAAGATATACGACATATGCCCGGACGTATTCTTCCATTACGTTAATACGAAGGACGAAGAGACGTTGTGAGGCCAAGAAGCTCTGCGGAGGCTTTAAAGTCCCGTAGGCTTGCGACCAATAGTTAGAGAGGGTATACAGCTGGTAGATTGCTGTGCCAAAGCTGGATCTTACGCACCCGCATCTGAGCGCTGATACGCATTCCCATCCGCCTTCACACGAGCATTCACACGGCCACACGCACGGTGTGATCGACCCGTCTATCCTTACCTCGAAACGAGGGATCTGGGCACTCAAGTGGTCATTGATAGGCCTCATCGCGACCGCCATCCTGCAAGCTGTTATCGTTTACTACTCGGGAAGCGTTGCGCTGCTGGCCGACACCATCCATAACGTGGGTGACGCCTTGACGGCCATCCCGCTCTGGCTCGCCTTTCGCATGAGCACGTGGAAGCCGACGAAGCGTTTCACCTATGGCTACGGACGCGTGGAGGATCTGGCGGGCATCGCCATTGTGCTCACCATTCTTTTTAGCGCTGTTTTGGCAGGCTACGAATCAATTAACCGCCTCTTCCACCCGCAGGCGGTGCAGTTTCTGTGGGCGGTGGTAGCAGCGTCACTGATCGGGTTTGCGGGCAACGAGATCGTCGCGGTTTTTCGCATCAACGTTGGCAATGAGATCGGGAGCGCTGCGCTTATCGCCGATGGCCATCACGCCCGCATCGATGGGCTGACAAGCCTGGCCGTGTTTTTCGGAGCCGTGGGCGTATACCTCGGCTTCCCGCTTGCCGATCCGCTGGTCGGACTTGCCATAACGGTGGCCATCCTGCGTATTGTGTGGAGTTCAGGCAAGGAGGTGTTTACCCGGGCTATCGACGGCATCGACCCCGCCATTCCCGACGAGATTCGGGATGCCGCCGTGCACACCGAAGGCGTGAAGGACGTTACTGAGGTGCGCGTCCGGTGGATTGGTCACCGCCTCCACGCTGAGGTAAATGTTGCCGTGGATCCCGAGTTATCAGTTGAAGCAGGGCACGTCATTGCGAAAGAGGTGCGTCATCAGCTCCTACACCACCTTACTTATCTCTCGAACGCCGTGGTACACGTGGATCCGCTCAATGCATCAGGCGAAGAACATCACCATGTGCGTGGACACGACTACGGCGACCTAACCCCGCACCGGCATGATAAGTGATGCTGAACAAGTATTATGCGAAGATAAAGACTAGCCTCGAACTGGAGAGATAAGCGAACGTGCTGATAGCAACGATAACGAGCGTTACTATACTTCCACGCAATGGGATGTTACGGCATCAAAGCTGCCACTTGCTAACGTCATCGCTTCCATAATGAGCTTTCAGTGCATCTTTTACGCCTGATCTGACGAGTTTTGTAACCCTTCTTCCTAATGGGGTGGCAGGTCCGCTGTACCAAATCGGCGCACCTTCGCCATTATTTTCATATGCGACCACCATTGCATCGGTCGTTGTCCCTGTTAAATTGAATCCGCAATCGAAAAGAGCGCGCGCCTTCGCTTCCGTGGCGGTAATTATCGTCCCTGTGATCGCCCCTTCGCTCAGCGTCGCAGAGGATATGACGATTATGTTGATTGTGCCAAAAGACGACGAATTCGTGAACCCTGCAGTTACAAACACCGTGACGCACGCATCGTTTAGAATCTGCACGTTTTTCATTTCAACTGCGGTAAGAAGCGCGATGCAGCCTCCCTCGAGCTTCAACGATGCGGCTACTCCCTCGATATAGCTCTTCGGATCGTCGTGAGAGAAATCGTGAGGAACCTGGATGTTTAGGATGTTTTTTGTCGCTCTTCTGCCGCCATCAACGCCAGTGCTCAGAGCTTCAAAGTTGCCCTTCAGAACTAAGACCCGATCTACTATCTCATATTCCACGGTTGTTCACCTTCGACGGCAAGCGTCGAAACGCCGCTATCCGATGTGTGCTTCAACATATGCCAGGGGCGCCGTTAGCTCTGCGAAAACGGGACTGTTGTGTCGTCAGTCCCCATATATTCGTTGCGCAACATCGTGCGTAAAATCGCGGCTTTCTATCGGCGTCTCTTCCACTATCACAAGCTTGTCTGCTGCAAGTTCGGTTGCTTCGAGGTTCTTTAGGTTCGCAGACCCAAAGCAGATGTTAGGCAATGCGACGATGAATGTTTCGTGTATAAGTTGTAGGTTACGGCTGTGCACCCCGCCCCCAACGTAGCGAGGACTGCAGCGCAGATCACGACGCACGCTACTTTTTTGTGTTATGTTTTTGCTAATACCCCAAAAACGACAAGAACGAATCCTGAGGCGAGTTCGAGTCACGGACGGCTACAGTGTCCCGCGGTATGGGGGCGCGAGCCTGTGATAGGCAGACGGAGGTATCACCCCCTCGTGAAATCGGCGCCAACTCGTGCGAGCATGCATCGGGAGGAGTGATGGATCCGCGCGTAGCTTGATTTTGACATCAAACGCGTCAACCCCACGAACGGGGGTACAACCGCCCGCCATACCGTTGTCGAAGCCGCCTCTAGATCCCATCGGTTAAGTGTACCTTATCCTATATCAATTTATCTTGATGATTATCAGTTTTACTTGATAAACCAACTTGATAGACCAATATGCAAGGATTCGTAAGCAGTGCTGTGATTCCTCGCGGAGAAGCGCCAGAGTTTGTTGTCTAGTTTGCGCACTCTTCTTTGCGTTCGTGGTGCGCGACTAATACTTTCATCCTTCTTTTGGACAAAACATACAGTTCTCAAGAAAGAGACAGAGCACCCATCTCGCGTTTATCACGGTTGAGGGGATATCGTTCGAAGATACACGCGTCAATAATAACAAGGCAAATACGCGCAAGGGGGAGCTCGAGGCGTTGTACACATGTATTAAACGTGCAGACTTAGGTGAAGCGCTGTCCCACCGAAGCGTTTCGCCGCCGTACGAGTATGTCGCCACTGAGGGGCATCTTACTACCATCATTGAGCGTATCGCACCTTCGTCGGTCGTGGCTATAGCGCTCGGAACCACGGGTCCCGACACCTTTGTTGATCGGATACGGACGCTCCAATTGGCCATACACGGTCATCCTCCGGCCGTTATTGATTGTGCTCAGGTGCCTCAAGAGGGGTTGGCGAAGCTGCACGACCTCTTCTCGACACCGGCCGTCAAGGTAATGCACAACGGAAAGCTCGCCCTCAAGTTCCTCTATCAAGCCGGATTCGACCTCTCACGCCCCTACTTCGACACGATGCTTGCCTCGCAACTGCTTAAGGGCGGACTGGAGGCAAAACACGATCTGAAAACCGTAGCACGAGCGTATCTTGACGAGCACACGCCGGAATCGTGCGGCAGTTTTCGAGCGGGTACCCTTACCGAGCGGCAACTTCGATGTGCGGGGCAAACGGCCGGCGTGGTCTTGAGCCTCCATGCGACGTTATCGGAGCGTATCGAAAGTGCAGGCCTTACTGACTGCATGCGCTTAGAATGCGCCTGCCTC
>Ga0255360_1000128_pt1 | contig 21946 bp, 19 predicted proteins | sample GFST50metaG_FD_186004 | JGI IMG/M metagenome (GOLD analysis project Ga0255360, IMG submission 186004) | Peat soil microbial communities from Stordalen Mire, Sweden - G.F.S.T50 | ecosystem: Environmental > Terrestrial > Soil > Wetlands > Peat | place: Sweden: Norrbotten County, Stordalen Mire... | reverse complement strand
ATAAACTAATTGTAGTTAATTCTTTTGGTAAAGTGTATCTCCTTTTTTTATTCAGCAATTAAAAGGATACTATAATTTTACCTAAAAGGGTTAACTTTTTTTTATAAAACTTTTGACTGTCCAGTAATAAGTATAAAAGGTAATATATAAATTGGGTCTACTTTTAATGTAAAAAAGATAAATAAATTTATGGCCATTAATAAAAAGCCACTCATTAGAAATTTGCCAACTACAAATTCAACGGCAGTCATTGGGGAAAGCATTAAAGTTCTTAGAGTGTTCTTTTCCTTTTCTTCAGCTATTAGCATGGCTATAACAAAGCATCCAACTATAGTAAAATTCATGTATAAGCATAATGATAAAATATATGGATTAGAGCTATGGCTACCTGATATTTTTCTGTATAATAAAGTCACACAAATAGGCATTATCAACATGAATAGTACATTTGGGTTTTTGTAAAAATCCTGCAATTCTTTAATTAATAGTGCGGTTACTCTTTTTATAGAAAAATTCATTATAATTCCCTCCCTGTCAAGTGCAAAAAGATTTTTTCTAAATTTGGTTCTTTAGAATGAATAGATAATAAATTACCGCTGGCAATCCATTGTTTAATTTTCTCGCCGCTGCTCTCATTATTATCAACAACAATATTTTCCTTAGTGTTTTTCAATTTAACTTCTATTCTATTTTCAGCATATTTCAGTTTTAGGTTATCTGGACTATCAAGTTCTACTATTTTGCCTTCATTTAAAAACGCAACTCTATGGCATAGTTTATTAGCTTCTTCCATGTTATGAGTTGTAAGAAAAATTGTAGTACCATTTTTGTTAAGCAGTCTTAGATATTTATGAATATCATTTGAAATACCAGGATCAAGAGAAGAAGTTGGTTCATCTAAAAATAAAAGGTTTGGTTTGTTTAAAACTGCTCTTGCTAATACAAGTCTTTGCTTCATTCCTTTAGAAAGCTTTTTAGCCGTAGTTTTTTTATCTGAAATAAGACCAACACTCTCTAAAACTTCCTCAATTGCTTTAGTGCTTAAATTATAAATACCTGCAAATAACTGAAGATTTTCCCATACAGAGAGTCTTTCATAAATTCCACTTGTATCTGTTAACACTCCTATTTTGTTAAAGATGTTTTTGTCCAAAGAAGAGGTATCCTTGCCAAAAATTTTTGCCTCACCAGAAGAGGGTAAAAGCTGGGAGGTGAGCAATTTAATTGTTGTAGTTTTACCCGCCCCACTTGGACCTAAAAAACCAAATATTTCTCCTTTTTGAACTTTAAAGTTCAAACCATTTAAAGCTATTTTGTCTTTAAATTTTTTAATAACATTTTTAACTTCAATTATTTCTTCCATAAGAAAATGCTCCTTTCAAGCTTTGGTGACATACTTTAGGCATATTCAAAAAAATATCCTAGCATTTTAGACTTGTTATTTTTTTTCATATGCCTTATAACAAGGATGTCCCATGAATAAATTATGATATATTCATGGGATTACCACAATAATTTTACCTTGAAAGGGGCAAAATTAACTATGAATAGGGTTGTTTTTCAGTTGATTAGACACTAAAGTCTGTGAAAGGAGCACTTTGAAATTAAATATCAAAATTAAAACTGTAAAATTTCTTTTAATTCATTTAGCTTTCCCTTAGATAACGGAATGGAACTCTTGCATTTATCATCAAGTATTATACTAAAGCTACTTCTTGTCCACGTAACTAATTCTCTAACCATTTGTAGGTTAACTAAATATGATCTGTGACATCTAAAAAAGCCAAAACCTTTTAATCTAGTTTCAAGTTCGTTAAGGGTCATAGTGCATTTGAATTTTTCATCATTAACATTAATATAGCTAATACCATCCAAGCTTTCTATAAATATAATTTCCGTTGGATTAAAGAAGATAATTTTATCATCTACCTTTGCAGGAATTTTGTTGACTTTAATTGAAATATTTGTTTCAAGGTTATTAAATTCCTTAGTATTTTCTTCTTGTTCTATATCAGAATGAACCGCATTAAAACCCTTGTCATCTAAGGTATAGCTAGTGCCACCAAGGAGTATAATTTCTTCTAAGGATACAGATATAGCAATTATAGAAAAACCTAAGCTGCAAATATATGTTATTGTTTCTCTAATTATTGATAAGCTCTCTTTATCAAGATTTAAAGTAGGTTCTTGAATCAGCAGTAATTTAGCACCACTTAACAATGCTCTAGCAAAGCTTACTCTTTTTTTCTGCGAATAAGTTAAGCACTTAATTTTTATATTTTGTATATCTAGTAAACCTAATTTTTCTATTACAATGTTTAATGGAGCTTTATAACAATATATCTTTTTAAAAAATGTTAAATATTCATTGATTGTAAGACGTTCATAAAGTCCCTCATCTTTTAAAATGGATGAAATTACTGTATTAAGTTTAGTGTTATGTTTATCAATTTTTATGCCATCAATGGACAAGGTGCCTTTTGAAGGAGGAATAATGCCATAAAGCATTTTAAATAAAGTTAGACCAACTTCTTCCGAACATTTAATTCCAACACACTTTCCATTTTCTACGACTAAGTTCATATTATCTATTAAATTTATGTTTCCAATTTCCTTTGATACATTTTCTATACAAACATTGGTATAGATATTTTCTGAGACTTTTAGCATGAATCTATCTCCTTGTTTTACTAATAAATGGATAATTAGATTATAACATAGATGAAAATTAATTTCATCTATAGCTGTAATGTCATCTTGTTTCTTATATCTTTTTAGTTTTGGTATTGATTTTATTGGAATATATAAGGAATGAAGAATTGCTTGTGGATTAGCCCAAGTTACTACAAATAAGAAATTAAAATTTTAAGAAAATTTTTTCAACTTGAACCGATAAACCTAAATTTGGAGTGCGGCATTTACCAAAACAAATAGTTTGCAATTTGTTAACGAACCTGGTGGGCTTTGTGCTGTAAAACTCCATACGGAGAAGTTTTGACGCTTACAATTTATTTATCAACTTCTTTAATAAATTCTTCAATGTATATTTCAATAATCTTAACTGCACCTTCCCAAAACTCTCTTGAATGAATATCTATATTCATAAATTTAGCTACATCATAAATATTATTTGTACTTGTAAGTTTAAGGAACTTTTTATAATCTCGAACGAAATCTTTCTTGTTTTTTAAATATTCTGCATATAATCCTTTAGAGAATAGCACCCCAAAGGTATATGGAAAATTAAGAAACTCACTTCCAGCCATATAAAAACCAGCATTATTAACCCATGCATATTCATTAATAGTATTTTTATTTATGGTATTACCATAAACTTTTTCCATAGACTTTCCCATTATTTGATTTAATTCTTCAACTGATAATATTCTTGATTTTCTTTTTTTAAAAAGTTCACATTCAAACAAAAATCTTCCATACATTTCTACAATATAATAAGCAACATCGGAAATATGTCTTTCTAATATAGTTATTTTATCTTCTGCTTCTACATTATTTATTAGTTCATTATTTATTATGGTTTCACAAAATATAGATGCTGTTTCAGCTATTGGTATTGGATAATCTGTATTTAACAATTCTTCAGCTTTAAGACAATAACTGTGATATGCATGTCCAATTTCGTGGGCTAAAATACTCGTATCTATATAATTTCCTGAAAAATTAGTCATTATCCTACTTTCTTTTATAGGAAATATATCTACTGATATTGCATAATTACTTTTTTTAGATGATGGTTCTGCGTCTATCCACTTTTCATCAAAAGCTTTTTTAGCAAAATCACCAAGATTATCACTAAAATTTTTAAAACTTGATATAATTAAATTTTGGCTATCCTTATAAGATATTTTTCCATTAGCAGTACTTATTGGAGCATAAACATCACAAAAATTAATTTTGTTTCCAGTCCCCAAAATTTTTGCCTTAGTTTTATAATATTTATGGAATATACATAAATTCTCTTCTATAACTTTAATCATTGTATTTAAAGTTTCATAATCCATTCTAGCATCAACTAAAACTTTATGGAGCACTGAATCATACCCCTTCATATCACATATGGTAATAGCCTCTCCACTAAGTTCATTTATACACGAACTTATCGTTTTAGATATATTTTTACATGCCTTCTTCTCTGCCTTAGATGCCAATTTTCTTAAGTTTGAATCTTTCTGATATCCCATATTTTTCAATTCACCAAAAGACATGTTTTTCAATTTACCATCAATTTTAATCTTTATATTTATATCTGATAAAGTTTCAGTATAAAGTCTCTGCCAAGCTCTTGATCCTGTTCTTTGCATTTTATTAATTAATTGTTCTTCATTTTTACTCAACATATATTTTGATTTTAAAAAAATCTCATTTAAATAAAACTTATGCTCAGATAAGTACTTAGATGATTCAATAATTTCTTCTAAATTGTTAATATCCTTTAACCATTTTGTAAAAGTTACACATATATTCATAAACTCATCATTTTTTACATCAAGTTCATTTATCATATTCATCGCTTCATCATCTTCATTATCTACACTAATAAGCAAATATGTGTAACAATATAATTTTAAATACAAATTTCTATATTCATTATTTAATTTTAAAAATGCTTCGATTTTATTTGCAGATTTATCATTATTATTAAAATTTTCATCACACCATTTGCTCACACTTGCTATATGTTTACTTAATTTATCAAAATCGCTATTAAACTTTTGTGAATCTATAGAACTATATATCCTTTCTAAGTCCCAATTCATATTCATTTTAATCCTCCTGCATCGTTTATAAAATATCTATTTCTAGCAAAACAAATTGGTTACAATTTGTTTACGCCCCCCCTTGGGGTTTTTGTGTTAATATATGGATAATTAATTGTAGCATAAATGAAAAACAATTAAAATACAAAAAAAGAGTCATTAAAATTCATATTAATCTTAATAACTCTGTTCTATACTATGCCTAATTGTTCTAATGATGAAAATTATTATTTAACTTTATCCAAATCAATATTTATCTCAAAAGGACCTACAGAAGCATAGGATATTAATATTTCATTTAAATTAAAAGTAGTTCCTATAGGAGTTCTAGATGTGAGTTCAGATCTAAGATATCCGCTAGGATCCGTTTCTATATCACTACTACATACAGTAGCGGAATTAAATCTCATATCAAATATTTGCAGTTTGGAACTAGGATCATTAATAAAATTGTAGTCTAATGCAATTGTATTTTTTGATAAACGTTCTATACCTATTATTTTATACTTAAAGCCATTGTAATCTCCAGCTTTGTTAAGAAGTAGCTTCCCCGATTCTGGAACCGGTAAGTCTATATTTATACCATTTGACGGAGTAAAGTATCCAATTGTATAAACAACTGAGGGTAGAGTTAATTTTAGTTTTTTACCCTTTAGCTTTTTAAGATTAAAAAGAGATTCATTTTCGAAAGTTAAATGTGATTGGCTACTGTGGCCAAAATCTGAATTTCCACTTTCATCATAAAGTTTAAATATTGGATTATCTACGGTACTGTTGTATAAATACTTGTAGCCCTTTTTTTCTGCATATTCCACTTCTTTAAAAGTTCCAATGTTAAAGGAGGGGATAGTGCTGCTGTTTTTATTAATATCATTTACATAATAAGCAACTTTAAGAATATCCTTATCTCTGCTTACGGAAGTCACATTAAGCGTAGTAATTCCATTTGTGGCACTGTAAAAAGTATGATTTGCTTCAACATTTGTAAAATCAGAACTAGTTAAGCTAAATTCAGCTTTATTACCCATTACGCTTAAAAAATATTTGTTAGCGCTTTTAACATCACCATCATATTCAGCTTTATAAGTAGTGATGTTGATATCCGATTGAGCAGAACTGTCAACAACATCTAACTTATAAGTATTTCCATGTTCATCTTTTATAAAATAATTTGAATAGTAATAATTATGTGGACTTTTTATTGTAAGCGTAATTATTATTTTTTTATTGTCAATGTACATTGTATTTAAAGTAACATCATTTTGAATTTCGCTTTTTTTAAGTGACAAACCATTATTTACAACCATGACGTTACCTACGTCAGGAATATTAACAAGTCTTGAAATCATGCTACCAAAGGCGTCTCTGTTTGATAATGGAATGGAAGCACATAGTATTAAAGCTAAAGAAGCAGCTAAAGCCAATTTCTTTTTGTTTGATTTTTTAGTCTTTACTTTATTTATAATGTTTTTGCACATACTGTCCTTTTCAATATCACTAAGTTCAAAGTCACTTAATTCATCATCTGTTATAGTAATATCATTTAATAATAGCAATGCTTCATCTTCATCAAAATTTGAAATCATTTTACCACCTCCAAATTATATGAGTTGTCAAATTTTTTAGTCACAGAATTTTTTGTACGCCACAATCGATTGTAAACAGCACCTTTTGATAAATTAAGGCTAGAACATATATCATCCATGTGTTCATCAAGAATATATTTTCGTATAAATATCTCTTTATCTACCTCATTTTCACTATCCAGAAGCTTTAATAGTTCTTTCTTTTTCTCTTTTAAAATGTACTCATTTTCAAGATCATCTTTAGAAAATAAAAGTTCATCCTCAAGTTGAAGGGTATCTTGTTTGTCTAAAATTCTTTTATAATCAATAGCTTTGTATTTACTTACAGCTAATAACCAATTTTTGAAGGAAGATTTTTGTGGATTATATAGATGGTGTTTGTTCCACACTAAAAGATATATATCATTAACACATTCTTTTGCACTTTCATAATTTTCTTTCCCCAAAACATTGATTACTAGCTTGAAAACTAAATTGGAGTAAGTATTTACAATATACTCCAAGGCTTTTGTGTTTTTCTTGTTAAGTTCTAATAAAAAGGTATCTTCATTAATTAACATGAATTTACTCCTTTCTCATATTCTGATTTGGCTTTCACTAATTAATACGGAGTAAAGGCTAAATGGTTCACAAAAATTTTTCCTATTTGAATTATTTTCATTTAATTGGGCATTATAGTTAATATTATACTACTTGATGTTGTAAAAATTATTAATTATGCAATAAAACTTATAAATAAAGATTAATTTTATATTGATTAGTGTAAATGCATTGTGTTAAAATACTTTTAATAACTTAATACTTCGAATGAAGATAGTGGGATGATGTATAAACCGTTATTGGACGAAACTCTGGAGAGACTCAATAGAGCACCGAAGGGGAAAACTAATTTTTTAGTGAAACTCTCAGGTAAAAGAACAGAGACATTTTTAAAGAAATGGGTGTGTACTATAATTTTATAGTAATTAGTACTCTTTTGCTTTATTTTGTTTGTATTTCAGAGACTAATTTTTTAGTCTCTTTTTTATTAAAACATATTCACAAAAATAACAAGCCAGTGTACATATGGCAGCTTCAAAGAAGCAAATACTATTACTTAGGGGGAAAGACAAATGAAAGCATTTATAACTGTAATTGGAGAAGATAGAGTTGGTATAATTCAAGGTGTTATAACAGTATTAGCAAAAAATAAAGTGAACGTTATGGATATTAATCAAACACTTTTACAAAACTATTTTACAATGATAATGTTGGTGGATTTATCCCAATTAGAAATTGATTTTAAACAGCTAAATGATGAAATAAAAGAAGAAGCAGAAAAACTAGGAGTAACAATAAGACTTCAAAGACAAGATATATTTAAAGCTATGCATGAACTATAATAAACAATAAACAGATTTGGAGATGACGATATGATTGATAATAAAAGTATAATAGAAACCATCCAGATGATTGAAAAAGAAAGACTTGATATTAGAACTATAACCATGGGTATATCCTTACTAGACTGTGCTGATAGTGATGGGGCAAAGTCTAGACAAAAAATATATGACAAGATTGTTAGAAAAGCTGAGAATTTAGTTAAAATTGGTGAACAAATTGAAACAGAGTTTGGAATTCCAATAATACATAAAAGAATTTCTGTAACGCCTATATCTCTAGTAGCACAAAGTAGCAGTGATACTAGCTATGTAGAATATGCAAAAATTCTTGATAAAGCAGCAAAAACTGTAGGGGTAAACTTTATAGGTGGATTTTCTGCATTAGTGCATAAAGGTTGTACACCTGGAGATAGAATACTTATAAATTCAATTCCAGAAGCACTAGCCGTTACAGATCTTGTATGCTCTTCTGTAAATGTTGGAAATTCAAAAGTTGGAATAAATATGAATGCTGTGAGAGACATGGGAGAAATAATAAAACAAGCAGCATATCTTACTAGAGAGAGAGAAAGTATTGGTTGTGCTAAGTTAGTTGTGTTTGGAAATGCCGTTGAAGACAACCCATTCATGGCTGGAGCCTTCCATGGAGTTGGAGAGGCTGATTGTGTAATTAATGTTGGGGTAAGTGGTCCTGGAGTTATAAAATCTGCACTAGAAAATGTTAAAGGAGAAAGCTTTGATGTGGTTGCAGAAACAATTAAGAAAACTGCCTTTAAGATTACAAGAGCAGGTCAACTTGTAGCTACTGAAGCTTCAAAAAGACTTGGTGTACCATTTGGAATAGTTGATTTGTCACTTGCACCTACTCCAGCAGTTGGAGATAGTGTTGCTAGAATACTTGAAGAAATGGGACTAGAAATTTGTGGATGCCATGGAACAACAGCAGCTTTAGCTATGCTTAATGATGCTGTTAAAAAAGGTGGAATAATGGCTTCTTCACATGTAGGTGGCCTTAGTGGAGCTTTCATACCAGTAAGTGAAGATGAAGGAATGATAAAAGCTGTAGAAGCTGGAGCATTAAATATTGAAAAACTAGAGGCTATGACCTGCGTTTGCTCAGTTGGACTTGACATGATTGCAATACCTGGAGATACACCAGCATCAACAATTTCTGGAATTATTGCAGATGAAGTTGCTATAGGAGTTATAAACAATAAGACAACTGCAGTAAGATTAATTCCTGTATATGGAAAAGGACTTGGGGATAGAGCGGTATTTGGTGGACTGCTTGGTGAAGCACCAATAATGAAGGTAAGTGAATTTTCAAGTGAAGCTTTCATAGATAGAGGTGGAAGAATACCATCACCAGTACACAGTTTTAAGAACTAAGAACTAATTTAATTTCAAATCATCAAGTGAATTCAAATTACTTGATGATTATTTTTTTTGAAAATTCCTAAATTTATTAGGGATTTTAATCTAAATTTAACTTTGTACAGTTATAATACTAACAATGGTATAAATTACTATGTAAAATGTAGTATTAGTTAAGGGGCAATAGGTATAGAATAATATACTAAATAAAATATCACAAACATGAATATAATTATAAGTTTTGTCGCACAATAAGAATAGAATGCTTAACTTCACCAATGTTAATTATTGTGTGAATATGCGAGAGGAGAGTTATTATGAACAAAAATATTCTTATTATTTCCTCAAATCATACTGGTAATGGACATAAGAGTATAACAGAGGCTCTGTGTGAAAAGTTTAAAACAAGAGAAAATATAAATGTCCATGTGGTTGATGGCTTTTCACTGGGTGGTAAACCTCTATTAGCAGTAGGAAAATCATATGGGGTTATTACTAGAAATGCTGAGGGATTATGGGATCTTATATTTGATGTATCTTCAGTGAAACCAGAGCTAGTAAATGAAATAGTGGAAATGACAATAAGAGAAAAATTTATAAAATTGCTTGAAGAAGTTAAACCAGATTTAATTTTATCTGTTCACCCAAATTTTAATGGGTCAATTATAAATTTATTAGAAAAATATAATTATAAAATACCCGTTGTAACACTAATTGCGGATCTCATAAGTATATCTCCACTTTGGGCAGACAAAAGAGCGGAATACATTATAAGTCCAACAGTTGAAGCTAAGGAGAAATGCCTTCAATATGGAGTTTCTAATAATAGAATAAGAGTTTTTGGTTTACCAGTAAGATCAAGATTCCACTATAGTAATATTACAAATTTGAAACAGTCACAAGATGATAGAAGATTAAATTGTTTAATTATGAGTGGCGGTGAAGGTGTTGGCAATATGAAGAAGATTGCAAATATCCTTCTAAAAAACTTTGATTGTAATGTGAAAATTATAGCCGGAAGAAATAAACAACTTAAAAAGAGAATGGAGCAATCCTTGATGTCTCTTTATGGAGATAGGGTTAAGGTTTATGGCTTTGTGGATAATATTCAAGATTTAATGGTTACTTCAGATATTGCATTCACAAGAGCAAGTCCTAATGTTATGATGGAGGCAGTTTCATGTAATGTACCTTTGGTAATAACTGGAGCGCTGCCAGGTCAGGAAGAGGGTAACCCATATTTTGCTGAGAAATATAATTTGGGCATGTGTTGTCATAGCATAAAGGATATTTATAACATAGTTCATTATCTTGAAAAAGACAACAATAAAAAATTGGATGAAATAAAGAAGGATCAGAGAAAGTATATTAATTTTAATACTGCTGAAGACATAGTTGAGTTCATAGACAATATAGAAATTGAAAATCCTAATATTCCAGCTTTGAAGTTAGTTTAGGCATATGAAAAAAATAATAAGTCCATATTGCGAGATAATTTTGCGTACTACAAGGAAACAGGTTCTGTTACACTTGGCATATTGAATATGCCTTAGGGAGTCTAAAAACACTGTGCATAGTAATATATGTATGGTGTTTTGTTTTATATGCAAGTATAATATAATTATATTTACGGTATAATTTGTAGTTATAAGAGGTGAAAGAATTTTGGGTTATTTAAAAGTCTATATTAATAAGTATTGGAAAGGGTTTTGTACAGCAATATTTTTTGTTTGTATGGAAGCATTCTGTGATTTATTGCAGCCCACAATAATGTCTAAAATAATTGACGTGGGTGTTGCAAATAAAAAATTGAATTATGTTATTCAAATGGGAGTCACTATGCTTTTGGTTACTGCAATAGGTGCAGTAGCTGCATCTATTCGTAATATTTTTGCTAGTAATGTTTCACAAAGGTTTGGAACAGAGATGAGAGGGGATTTATTTAAAAAAATTCAGGGTTTTTCTTTTGAAAATATAGATAAAATGGAAGGGGCTTCATTAGTAACAAGGCTTACAAATGATGTTACACAGGTTCAGAATTTTGCGAATGGACTTATGAGAATATTTATTAAAGCACCAATTGTTGGTATTGGAAGTATAATAATGGCGGCAAGGCTTAACTTACGTTTATCTACAATTTTGCTGGCTATTGTACCTGTTGTATCCATTCTTATATATGGTAATATGAAAATTGGATATCCTTACTTTATTAAAGTACAAAAGGCTCTTGATAGTGTAAATGGAGCTATGAGAGAATATTTATCAGGGGTAAGAGTAGTTAAAGCCTTTAATAGATTTGACTACGAGATAGAAAGATTTCAAGGAAAAAACACACAACTTGCAGGAAATTCCACTATAGCTATGAAAATAACATCTGTGTTTACACCAGTAATTGCATTGGTAGTAAATTTTGGAATTGTATTAGTTATTTGGATAGGTGGCATAAATGTAAATAAGGGTACTATGCAGGTAGGAGAAATAATTGCATTTACAAATTATATGACACAAATATTGTTCGCACTTATGATGGTAACTAATGTGTTTACAATGTTTGTAAGAGCTAGAGCATCTTCTGAACGTATTGGAGAAGTGTTTGCTGAAGAAAACACTATGATTAGTGGAAAAGAAACTATTGATAATTCAGAAGAAAAAGGAACAGTATCTTTTGAAAATGTATTTTTTTCATATAATAAGGATAAAGAACCTGTATTAAAGGATATATCCTTTAATTGTAATCAAGGAGAAACTGTTGGAATAATAGGTTCAACTGGCTCAGGTAAAAGTACGCTTGTTAATTTAATTCCTAGATTCTATGATGTGCTAAGTGGAGAAGTTAAGATTAATGGTGTAAATGTTAAAAATTTAGATATTGAGTCTTTAAGATATAAGATTGCTGTAGTACCACAAAAGGCACTGCTGTTTTCTGGTACTATATTAGACAATATGAAATGGGGTAGTGATAAGGCAAGTATTGAGGAGATTGAAGAAGCTTCAAAAGTGGCTGAGGCACATGGTTTTATCACACAACTACCAGAAGGTTATAATGTAAAAATAGGACAAGGCGGCGTTAATCTTTCTGGAGGCCAAAAGCAGCGTGTATCTATAGCAAGAGCATTAGTTAAAAAAGCTGAAATCCTTATTCTAGACGATTCTACTAGTGCAGTTGATACGGGTACAGAGATGAAAATAAGGGGAAATTTAAAGAAATATTCAAAGGATTTAACTTGTATTTTAATAGCACAAAGAATAACCTCCGTAATGGGAGCAGATAAAATCATAGTTCTAGACAACGGAGAAATAAAAGGCATTGGAAAACATGATGAACTTTTAAAGAGCTGTGATGTATACAAGGATATTTTCCTTTCTCAAATTGGAAAGGAGATGGTTTAGATGTCAGAGAATAAAAATAAGCCCCCAATGAATAATATGAACATGCCATTTGCAGGTAACAGGGGTGGAAGAAGAAATATGGGGCCTGTAGAAAAACCTAAAAATTTCAAGAAAACTTTAAAGAAGCTATGGAGCTATTTGGGTGCTGAAAGAAAGACATTTATCATAATATTTATACTTATAATAATAGATTCTGCAGTAGTACTTATGGGACCATATTTAATAGGACGTTCAATAGATGCTATGTCAAATGGCAAAGTTAATTTTAACCTTTTGAGCATAATGGTAATTGGTTTATTAATATCATATTTGGTAGACGGAGCGTTAACTTTGGTTCAAGGTTTCGCCATGGCTAGTTCCAGTCAAAGAATAGTTAAGAGTATGAGGAATAATTTGTTTTTAAAGCTTCAAAAGCTACCTGTGGCTTTTTTTGATACAAATAGTCATGGAGATATAATGAGTAGACTATCAAATGATATTGATAATGTAAGTTCTACTATTTCTCAATCTGCTGTTCAGCTTATGTCAGGAGTTATAACCATAATAGGCTCACTAATTATGATGATACTATTAAGTCCTATATTAACATTGGCAAGCTTAATAACAGTACCTTTAATATTTTCATTAACTAAGGTAATTGCAAAAAAGACTGGAGTGCTTTTTAAATCTCAACAAACTGAACTTGGAAAACTTAATGGACATATTGAAGAAACAATAACTGGAATTAATGTTGTAAAAGCTTTTAATCATGAGGCCAAAACTATTGAAGAATTCGATATAATAAATGAGAGATTATGTGAAGTTGGGTTAAAAGCACAAATATTTTCAGGGTTTTTAATGCCGCTTATGAACGTTATAAATAATATTGGATTTGCCGTTGTAGCTGGAGTAGGTGGAGTTCTAGCAGTACAAAATATGATTACAGTAGGTGTAATTGCAAGCTTTTTAAGTTATTCAAGGCAATTTGGAAGACCACTTAACAATCTTGCAACTATATTTAATAGTTTACAATCTGCTGTGGCAGGAGCTGAAAGAGTATTTGAAATATTAGAACAGAATGAAGAAACAGAAGATGTAAAAGATGCAAAAGAGCTTAATGAATCACAGGGTCATGTTGAATTTAATGATGTATATTTTGGATATAGAAAGGACGTAAACATACTTAAAAATATTAATTTTAAGGCAGAGTCTGGTGAGAGTATAGCTCTTGTAGGACCAACAGGAGCAGGAAAAACTACAATAGTAAATTTACTTACAAGATTTTATGATGTTACTAGTGGAAATATATATATTGACGGTGTTGACATAAGGGACTATACAAGGGACAGCCTTAGAAAATGCTTTGGTATAGTTCTTCAGGACACCTATCTCTTTACAGGAACTATAAAAGAAAATATAAAGTATGGAAACCTAAATGCTTCTGATGAACAAGTTGAAAATGCAGCCAAGATGGCAAATGCACATGAATTTATAAAGAGACTTCCAAATGGGTACGAAACAGTACTTTCTGAAAGTGGAAGTAACCTTAGTCAAGGACAAAGACAACTTTTAGCCATTTCAAGGGCAATTTTAACAAATCCATCTATATTAATATTAGATGAAGCTACAAGCAGTGTTGATACTAGAACAGAACTAAAAATACAAGAAGCTATGCTTAAATTAATGAATGGAAGAACTAGCTTTATTATTGCTCATAGGTTAAGTACTATTAGAGATGCAAACAAAATAATGGTTATTGATGATGGACAGATTATGGAAATGGGAAATCATGAAGAGTTAATTAGGCAAAAAGGCAAATATTACAATATGTATTTTAATCAGTTTAATAATAGTGAAGAAGAGGAATAAAGAGTTTTAATCTTCAAAATTCAGGGAAGCTAAAAAAAGCGGCAGAGGCCGCTTTTTTTTTATATCTTTGGCATCTTAAAAAAATCTTCATAAATCCCCCCCTTGATAACTAATTAAGTATATATACATTTGTCAAAAAAACGAGTATAATTTAATTAATTGTAGAAAAATGTAAAAATATATTTGTTAATCTTTATATAGTAAATAATCCATCTGTGTTGAATAGTAATAGTAATTATTTGATACCTAGTACGATAAGGGAGAAAAATATTTTATGAAAAAACCAGTGATTTTATGCATAGACGATGAGAATATAGTTTTAAATAGTCTTAAAGAGCAGCTTAAAAAGGCGATAAATGGGTGTGATATAGAAATTGCAGAGAGTGGTGCAGAAGCTTTAGAATTTATTGATGAATTATTAGAAGATAACGGTGAATTATCTATAGTTATTTCTGATTATATTATGCCAGGAATGAAAGGTGATGAAGTTCTAAGTCAAATTCACAAAAATATACCAAAAGCAATAAAGATACTTCTTACAGGACAAGCTACAACTGATGGTATAACAAATTCAGTAAACAATGCCAACCTTTACAGATATATTGCTAAACCTTGGGAAGAAAGTGATTTATTTCTTACAATTAATGAAGCTCTAAAAAGTTATAATATGGAAAGGAAACTTGAAGAACAAAATATAAGTTTAGAATTATATAATAAAGAGCTGATTTCCTTCACAGATGCTATAGTTGAAACTATGGTAGCATCTATAGATACTAGAGATACAACTACTGCAGGGCATTCAAAACGACTTGCACAATATGCAGTTAAGTTAGCAGAAACTATTAATAATGTAAACTATGGTAAGTATAAAGATTTTAAATTTACACAGGAACAAATTAATGAATTGCGTTATGCTGCGTTGCTTCATGATATAGGGAAGATTGGAGTTAAAGAAAGTATTTTACAAAAAGAATTTAGGCTATCTGTAGAGAATCAAAATGAAATTAAGGTTAGGTTTGCTTATTTAAAAAAGTGTTTGGAGCTGAAAAAAGTAAAAGAAGAAATAAGTGACGAAGAAATTAATCTATTATATAATTTGGATGAAAATTTGAAATTTGTAATTGAAATTAGTAGAAGAGGATATGTTTTAAAAGAAGAAATTGATAAAATACAGCATATTGCTGAAATTCAATATTTTGATGAAGAAAACACTAAGTGCAATTTATTAAGCAATTTAGAAGTGGAAAATCTAATTATTCCAAGAGGTAACTTAACAAATTCGGAAAGAGAAATAATCAACTCACATGTAGTACATACTTATAACATTTTAAATAAAATACCTTGGACCAAAGAGTTAGAAAGAGTTCCTTATATAGCTGCCAGTCATCATGAACGATTAGATGGCACTGGATATAGCAATGGAATTAAAGAAGAACAATTAACTGTTCAAACAAGGATTCTCAATATTTTAGATGTATTTGAAGCCTTGACAGCGATAGATAGATCCTATAAACCATCTATGAGTATAGAAAAGGCATTGAAAATAATAGAGGATGATGTATTTGCAGGGAAATTTGATAAAGATTTATATGAAATATTTATTAATGAAAAAGTTTATAATTTACATAGAAATACCTTTAATTAATGATTATACAAAAAAATCAATAGCTTTATTAGCATAATAAATTGATTGTAGAGGATTGTAAATGAATAAAGAAAATAAAAATATTGAACAAATTAGTTTTAGAGAATATTTCAAAAAAAATAATTTAGCTATGTTTTATATTGGTTTTATATCAATACTTGTAGCTGTTGCTGAAAGTTCAGTTGAATGTCTAAATTCAAAATTATTACTTTGCTTGAATGCATTTACTTTTGGCGCTGTATTTATAATATTTGTTTTGGGTGTTACTAAGGTAATAAATATTTATAAAAGCTTAGGTACTAGTATATATATCGTTATAATAAATACTTTTGTATATGATGCTTATTATATGCATATAAATAAAAATTTTACACAGTTATTATTGAGAGATTTGTTTGTTGTTGTAGCATTAATGTTTTTATGTTCAATAGGAGTTAATAGGATTCATGCCACGTATATTAGCATAATTACATGTGTGTATATTGTTCTAATGGCCTTTATTTCAAAGAATGCCTTTTTAATTGATGAATTTCCATTGGTAATCATTATTCTTTTAGCCATGGGTAACGGGTTCAATTATTTTATTAAGTTATTTGAAAAATCTGCTTATGAAATATTACAATCAAGAGAAAAAGCAATTGAGAAGAATATAAAATTGGAACAAATGAATGAAATACTAGAATTGCAAAAAAAAGAATTACTACAAGCTCAAAGCCAAATGATTCAGTCTGAAAAAATGGCAGCTCTTGGGCAACTAATATCTGGAATTGCACATGAAATAAATACTCCACTAGGAGCTGTTAAAGCATCTATAAATAATATAACAGAGTATATGAAAAACACTTTGGAAGAAAAATTACCAGAAATATTTAAAATTCTTAATGAATATGAACTTGTTTTGTTTTTTCAACTATTAAAAAAATCTATGGAAAATCAATTAATAATTTCAAGTAAGGAAAAAAGAGCTTACAAAAAATCAATAGTTTTATTATTAGATGAAATAGGATTAGAAGATAGTTATAGTATTGCTGATACGTTTGTAGATATGGGAATATATGAAATTGAACCTTATTTTCCACTATTAAAAAATAAAAATAGTATACTTATAATTCAAACGTGTTACGAAATTTCTGGAATAATGAGAAATAGTGAAAATATTAAAATTTCAGTAGAACATGCATCTAAAATAATATTTACTTTAAAGAGTTACAGTCATATGGATAATTCAGGGAAACAAATAGAATCAGACATAATAGAAGGGATAGAAACAGTACTAGCTTTATATCATCACAATATTAAAAAAGGTACAGAAATAATAAGAAATTATGGAGAAATTCCAAAAATAAAATGTTATCCAGATGAATTAAATCAAGTATGGACAAATATTATAAGCAATGCACTTCAAGCGGTGGAAAATAAAGGGACTATAGAAATAGATGTTTATAGCGATGGTGAAAAAATAGTTACAAAAATAACAGATAGCGGACCGGGAATTCCTGATGAAATTAAGTCAAGAATATTTGATCCTTTCTTTACTACAAAACCTCAGGGTGAGGGTACAGGACTTGGCTTGGATATTATAAAAAAAATAATAATGAAGCATAACGGAGATATATGCATGGAAAGTGTTCCGGGAAGAACTTCGTTTATTGTAATGATACCAATTACATAACATTGTGTGTAACATATCAGAAGAGTTATTTCAAAATGATGCTATTAGAAATTTATAATGTAGTCATGAAATTACAATATCATAAATTATAGTATGACTTTTCTGAAAAAACCTAATTTTCATATGAAAATTAGGTTTTTTGTATTTTGCTTAGTAGTAATTGCACTTATAGCAGTCAAGTAATAGTTAAAATTAGCATCATTTAGAAATATCAATCTAATGCAAGAAATCTAATGATTTTATTGTTTAGATTAGTTTTAAAGCAATAATTACAATCAATTACATAAATTATGAAAATTGATTATTTATGACAGTTGTTATACTATCTATATAACAACTATAACATAATAATTGGTTGGAGGTGCTTATGTTTGTAAAAATAGATTTTAATTCAGATGTACCAATATATATACAGTTAAAACAACAAATTATTGAAGGCATAGCAGATGGAAGTATTGAAGAAGGGGAAAACTTACCGTCTGTGAGGCAGATGGCAGAGGATATAGGAATAAACTTACATACCGTTAATAAGGCATATGCTCTTTTAAGAGATGACAATTTTATTCTTATGGATAGAAGGAAAGGAGCTGTTATAAATTCAAAACAAAACATGCAGCTTAATGATTATGAAGAAAAGTTTGAAGAGGATATAAAGCCAATTATTGCGGAGGCTTATTGCAGAGGTATGACAGAAGAAGAAGTAATGAGTAAAATACAAAAAATATATAGAAAATTTGCACAGGAATGAGGGGGCGAGTAAATATGGATTATCAACATTGGATATTGATATTGTGTATATTTTTTATAGTAATACTTCTTCTTTTAAAACTTTCCATGCCATTTATAATGCGAAGTGAAATTTTCTTTGGAGTTAGATTGCCTAAAAAGCTAACAAATCACCCAAAGTTATTGGAATTGAAAAAGCTTTATATAAGAAATAATGTTTTTGTATGTGGCATTTATGTGGCGATTTTTTGCTATATATTTTTAACTCACCCCGATAACGTTGTTTTATTAATTGGTATTATCACTTTTTTTATTTTGTCTACAGTGATATATTATTTTACTTATAAAAAAGTAAAGGAATTTAAAAAGTTTAATGTAGAGAAACCTTCTAAAAAGCAAATGGTTGTTGTAGACACCAGGTTTAGAAATGATAGAAAAAATAAACTATTACCTTCTAAACTCTGGTTTATTATACCCATAGTTATAGTAGTACTGAATATAATAATGGGATATTTAGTCTTTGAAAAACTGCCTATATTTGTTCCTATACACTGGAATGCCAGTGGAGAAGTTGATGGAACAACAATTAAATCTTACGGATTGATATTTGAGTTCCCGTTACAGCAGATTTTTATAACCATATATATGTTTTTGATTTATAAAATAATAGAAAGATCCAAACAACAAATAAGCAGTTTTAGACCAGAACATTCAAGAGAAATAAATAGGGTATTTCGATACAGATGGGCAGCAAATATAATATTTCTAAATATAATAATTTTATTAAGTAACACTATTACAAATTTATATATGCTGGAGATTATAGATATAAAGTTTGAATTATTGGCATTATTAAATCCTATAACTATAATTTTTATTTTGCTGGATATTTTAATTATATCCCTATGGACAGGGCAAGGTGGAAGCAGAGTTAATATTGGAGAAGATAATCTAGATACGAGAAGTGATGATAGTTTAGATGACGATAGATATTGGAAATTAGGACTTATTTATTTTAATCCAAAAGACCCTGCACTATTTGTAGAGAAAAGATTTGGAATTGCTTTTGGACTTAATTATGGAAAAAAGAAGGCTTATCTATTAATTATTGCAGTAATAGGGTCGCTTATCTTACTTAATGTGTTTATGTACCTTTTACTACTTATGTACAGTGTTTAAGGAGATGAAATTTATGGTGATTGTGTTTTCAATATTTAGCTTGTTTGTATGTTTTGGGCTGCCAATTATTCTTGCAATTTATATGGTGAAAAAGAGAGGGGCACCTATAAAAGTCGTAATTATTGGAGCTGTTACTTTCTTTGTTGTTCAACCTTTAATAAGAATTCCCATATTGCAATATCTTCAAGGGAATTTTTGGTTTCAAGTTAATGTAGAAACTAATATAGTTATTATGTCTATATTTTTAGGACTTACAGCAGGTATATTTGAAGAAGGTGGAAGATATATAGCTTTTAAATTTTTACTTAAGAAAAGATTAGACCTGGAAACTGGTATAGCTTATGGAATTGGGCACGGTGGCTGTGAAGCAATGCTTTTGGTAGGTACTTCTATAATTAGCTCACTTATAATTTATGGAGATAAGATACCTAAATATAATCTTATGTGGTCTGGCATAGAAAGATTATGTACAATTTCTATTCAGATTGCATTATCTTTAATTGTTATATATGGCGTTAAAAATAAAAATATATTGTTTTTATTGATTGCAATATTAATTCACGCCTTAATTGATGGACCTACAGTATTAATCAAAAATGTAGTCGGAGTTGAAATCTATATTATTATTTGGGCATTAGCTTCTTTGCTGTTAATATTAAACTCAGAAAAATTATTACCTTTGGAAGGAAGGATTAGTTATGAAAATAAAAAAAATTAGTTTAGTTATAATATCAGCATTATTAATTTTTATCTTAGCTGGATGTTCACAAAAAGTAAGTGAAAGTGATGCTAAATTTGCAAACAATATTGTAGAGAACATGCTTATAGCTGAAAATAATAATGATTATAATAAGTTTACAGAGAAGTTCAGCAGTACGGTAAAAAAAGCTTTTACTAAGGATGAGATGAATAAACAATATAAAATTGTAAATTCAAAAATAGGTCAATATATACCTAATTCAAAAAAGTTTAAACAAGCAGCAGAAGTATCTCAAAATGGTAATAAATACATTGTAATTATTTATAATGTAAAATATAAAAATGAACCAGGAGAAACAACACTTACAGCTACATTTGATGATGACAATAAACATGAAGTGGAAAACTTTTTCCTAAATTCACCAAAACTCGGGAAAAATTAACTTCAGGAGGTATTCATATGTATTTTCTATATTTTATTTTTATAGGCATTGGAATTTTTATATTTATGCTTGGTTTTATATTATATAAAACCAAGTCCATTGAGATGCTTAATGGATATGATTCAACAAAAAAGTATGACAGGGAGGGGCTTGCAAAATTTAATGGAAGTAACCTTATGTATATGGGAGGATCCATTGCTATTATAAATATCATATTTGCTGTAATTGCAAGCAGGTTCACAATTATACCTGTACTAGCTATTATTTTCTTCTTTGTGGATGTGGTATATTTTTCATTAAAATGTGCAATTCTTTCTAAACGATATGAACTTTCAGAAGGTACAGGAAAATCAGAAACACAAAAATATTATAATAGAACTGCTATAATAGCTGTTAGTGTATTATTAATTATGGTGTTTGGTTTAGTAGGTGGATTTATGATAGAAGAAAGCAATCAAAGTACAGTTTTGACTGTGGATAGCATAGAATTAAACATTAAAGCTGGTGCAGTAGAAAGATTTTACCATACAAACAGCATAACCAATATATACTTAAAAAATACAATTCCAAATCATTCAAAGACTTCTGGGGAAGGAATAGGAAGCATTGAACGTGGAACCTATTATGTGGATGGGCTTGGAAGTGGCTCAGTATTTTTGGAAAGTGATAAAGGACCATATTTATACGTAATTATGGGCAAGGATTTTGTAATTATTAATAACAAGGATGCCTCAAAAACAGAGCAATTCTATAAGGAACTTGTAAAGTTGAGAAAATAATGGAGGAATTTATTTAGATAAAAATAGAAAAGCTTTTCTTAGAATTGTAAAATGGAGGGATAACAAATGACAGAAAATTCATTGAAGAAAATAAGCATAATTTTCATATTGCTATCTATTATAATAAATATAGCTGCTTACATGTATTTGCCTACAAAGGTTGGCATACATGTAAATAGCAGTGGAGTTACGGATAATTATATATCCAAGACCATATATGTTTTAGCTACACCGGTTATAATTATTGCTATATCCATATTTTCATCTATATATAAATATACTAACAAATTAAAAACATTTATGTTACAAGGAGTATTCTTTTTGTTAAATATATGGATTATAGGAACTCAAATTAAAATATGAAAGGTTTACTTGTTTGAATATGCCTTAGATAAGAATGTAAATAGGAGGAGAATATATGCAAAATTTAATACAAGAAGCCCAA
>Ga0255360_1000127_pt1 | contig 21997 bp, 21 predicted proteins | sample GFST50metaG_FD_186004 | JGI IMG/M metagenome (GOLD analysis project Ga0255360, IMG submission 186004) | Peat soil microbial communities from Stordalen Mire, Sweden - G.F.S.T50 | ecosystem: Environmental > Terrestrial > Soil > Wetlands > Peat | place: Sweden: Norrbotten County, Stordalen Mire... | reverse complement strand
GCACCTCTTATATCTGCAAAGACAGGGCTTAATATTGAAGATGTGCTAGAAGCAGTTATAGAAAAAATACCTGCGCCAACTGGAGATGAAGATGAGCCTTTAAAGGCTTTGATATTTGACTCTTATTATGATAGCTACAAAGGAGTTGTTAGCTATATAAGGGTAATAGATGGAGTTTTAAAACCAGGAACAAAAATAAAACTTATGGCTACGGAAAAGGAATATGATGTTACCGAAGTTGGAATTTTTTCACCAGGCTTTTATCCATCAAAAGAGCTCAGAGCAGGAGATGTTGGATATGTAACAGCTTCAATAAAAAATGTAAGAGATGCAAGAGTAGGAGACACAATTACTGAAGCAGCTAGAAATACTAAAGAAGCACTTCCAGGATATAGACCTGCTATACCTATGGTGTATAGTGGTATTTATCCAGTTGATGGTGCTAAATACGGAGAACTTAAAGATGCATTAGAAAAGCTTCAAGTAAATGACGCTGCGTTAAATTTTGAACCTGAGACATCTATTGCTTTGGGTTTTGGATTTAGATGTGGATTTTTGGGACTTCTACATATGGAAATTATTCAAGAAAGAGTAGAGAGAGAATTTAATTTAGATATTATAACTACAGCACCATCTGTTATTTATAAAGTTACTAAAACTGATGGCGTTCTCTTAGAAATAACTAATCCAACAAATCTTCCAGAACTTCCAGAGATTAGCTTTATGGAAGAACCTGTGGTGAAAGCAGCTATAATTACACCATCAGAGTATGTAGGGGCAATAATGGAACTTTGCCAAAATAGAAGAGGAATATTTATAGATATGCAGTATATTGAAACTACAAGAGTTATGTTAAACTATAAAATTCCTTTAAATGAAATAATATATGATTTTTTTGATGTTTTAAAATCAAAGAGTAGAGGATACGCATCTTTTGACTATGAACTTGAAGGTTATATTAGAACAAAACTTGTTAAACTTGACATACTACTTAATGGAGATGTTGTGGATGCGCTTTCAATGATAGTGCCAGAGGAAAGTGCATATCATAAAGGCAGAGGAATAGCTGAAAAGTTAAAAGAAATCATTCCGAGACAAATGTTTGAAATTCCAATTCAGGCAGCCATTGGAGGTAAGGTTATAGCTAGGGAAACAGTAAAAGCACTTAGAAAAGATGTACTTGCTAAGTGTTATGGTGGTGATATAAGTAGAAAGAAGAAGCTACTTGAGAAGCAAAAAGAAGGAAAGAAGAGAATGAGACAAGTGGGAAGTGTAGAAGTACCTCAAGAAGCATTTATGTCCATTTTAAAAGTGGATTAAAAATCATAGAAAAGGGGTTCAATTGTATGAAAGAAACAGCTTTATATATACATGTACCTTTTTGTAAGCAAAAGTGTCTTTATTGTGATTTTCCTTCATTTTGTAACATGGAAAACTTCATGGAAAGTTATGTTGAGGCTTTAGGTGAAGAAATAAATGCTATTAAAAATATTAAAATAAGAACTATATTTATAGGTGGGGGAACTCCCACCTATTTAAATTCAGAGACATTAAAAAAGCTAGGGGAAATAATAGGAAAACTAGAGCTTAAGGGTTGTGAAGAGTTTACAATGGAGGGTAATCCGGGTACATTTACTGAGGAAAAATTAAAAATCATGAAGGATATGGGAGTAAATAGACTCAGCATAGGTCTTCAAGCAACTCAAAATGATTTACTTAAAAGAATAGGAAGAATCCATAATTATGAAGAATTTATTAAAAGCTATAATATGGCAAGGAAATTTGGATTTGATAATATAAATATAGATTTGATGTTTGGACTTCCGGGGCAAACAAATAAAATGTGGAATGAAACTTTAGAAAAGGTGATAAAGCTAGAACCAGAGCACTTATCTTGTTATAGTTTAATTATAGAAGAAGGAACACCTTTTTATAACATGTACAATGAAAACAATCTTCCAGACGAAGAAGTGGTTATTGAAATGTATGAAACAGCAAAAAAAATATTAAAGAAAAATTCATATTTTCAATATGAAATATCTAATTTCTCAAAAAAAACATATGAATGTAAGCATAATATAGTTTATTGGAATTTAGAAAATTATATTGGAATTGGTTCTAGTGCACATTCTTATTACAATGGTAAAAGGTATAGAAATGAATCTAATGTGAAAAAATATATCGAAAAAATGAAAAAAGAACAAACTGCTGTTGCAGAGATTTTAGAAAATACATTACAAGACGACATGGAAGAATTTGTATTTCTAGGACTTAGAAAAATTGAAGGTATAGAAATAAAAGAATTCGAGAAAAGATTTAAAAAGGACATATATTCTGTATATGGAGAAGTAATAAAAAAACACAAGGAAAAAAATCTATTGATTGAAAGTAATGGAAAATTATATCTCACAAATAGAGGTATTGAGATATCAAACTATGTTTTGAGTGACTTTATAATGTAAATGTAGAGAAATGATGAGAAATATAAAGAATAGCATAGAAAATAAAAAATAATTTAATGTAATAGCTATATAAGCCTCAATTCATAATTATGAGAAAAGTTGACAAAAACATTGAGCAGTGATATTTTTAAAACATAATGATTAGCACTCAATAACATTGAGTGCTAATAAAGAGGTGATAAGTGTGAATATGGATGAAAGAAAATTAAAAATCCTACATGCAATAATACATGACTATATAAGCACTGCTGAACCAGTGGGTTCTAGAACTATAGCAAAAAAATATGATCTTGGCATAAGTTCTGCTACTATAAGAAATGAAATGGCAGATTTAGAGGATATGGGGTATATAGAACAGCTCCATAGTTCATCTGGAAGAAAGCCATCAGATAAAGGTTATAGGTTATACGTTGATAAGATGATGCAGTTACACAAGCTATCACCTCAAGAAGAATATATAATTAAAAATGAACTTCTAAAAGATGCACTTTTTGAAGTTGATAAACTAGTACGTCAAGCTACTGTGCTTTTATCAAATTTAACTAATTTAATAAGTGTAGTGAAAGCACCATCAGTACAGGAAAGCAGAATTAAATCAATACAGCTCATGGCCATAGATGATTTTAATGTTGTATCTGTAATTGTAACTGATAGTGGGATAATAAAAAACAATGTAATTAGAATGAGAAAGCCTATAGAGAATGAGGTATTAGTTAAAATAAATAACTTATTAAATTTAAGGCTTAAAAATTTATCAATTAATATGATTAACTTAGAAGTGATAAATAATCTTAAAAAAGACTTAAGTGGATATGAGGATATTTTTGATGCAATTATATCTCATTTATATGAAAGCCTAAGTGACAGTGAAGACGGTGTTTATTTTGAAGGGGCTACAAATATATTGGAGTATCCTGAATTTAAAGATATAGAAAAGGTTAGAGATATATTATCATTTGTAGATAATGATAATAATATGCTGGGCATATTGGATAGTAAATCTAAAATGTCAATAATAATAGGTAATGAAAATAATTTAGAAAAGGCAAAAGAGTGCAGTATCATAACAGCAGTTTATGGCTTAGGAGATAGGCCTCTTGGCACAATTGGTGTAATAGGTCCAACTAGAATTCCATATTCTAAGGTTGTTTCTATATTAATAAAGTTAACAAATGAATTGAACAAAAACATTAATAAGATTTATCTTGATGATGATTAGAGGTGAAGTAAATGGGTGAAATTAAAAAAGAAGAAAAAACTGTAAATGAAGAGACTTTAGAAGAAAATATGACATGTGAAGAAAATGAAAGCTCATCTGAAATTCTTGAAGATGAAGAAAAACTTGAAGATGAAGAATTTGAAACCATTGAAGAGGATGAAGCATCTTCTAAGAAGGAGCTTGAAGAAATGAAACTGATTAAGAATAAACTTAAAGATGAAAATTCTAAATTACAAAATGAATTAGATACAGTTAAAGAAAGACTTCTTAGAACAGCAGCTGAATATGAGAACTATAGAAATAGAACTTCTAAGGAAAAAGAAGGTATTTACACAGATGCTTGTATAGATGTACTAAAAAATGTATTACCTGCTTTAGATAATATGGAAAGAGCTGTATCAATTGAGGGTAATATAGAAGATCTTAAAAAGGGAATTGAAATGACACTTAGACAGTTTAAGGATTCTTTAGAAAAGCTAGGTGTGGAAGAAATAGATGCTAATGGTGAGTTTGATCCTAACATGCACAATGCAGTTATGCATGTAGAAGATGAAAATTATGGAGAAAATGCCATTGTAGAAGTATTACAAAAAGGATATAAGAAACAAGATAAGGTTATTAGGTATAGTATGGTTAGAGTAGCTAATTAGGATAGCACCATACTAGATTTATAAATAAATTTGAAATGAAATATTAGGAGGTTTTTTATTATGTCAAAAGTAATAGGTATTGACTTAGGAACAACTAATTCCTGCGTTGCAGTTATGGAAGGTGGAGACCCAGTTGTAATTGCTAATGCAGAAGGAGCAAGAACAACTCCATCAGTTGTATCTTTTCAAAAAGATGGAGAAAGATTAGTTGGTCAAGTAGCAAAAAGACAATCAATAACTAATCCAGATAAGACAATAATCTCAATAAAGAGACATATGGGAACTGGTTATAAAGTAAATATAGATGGAAAAGACCATACTCCACAGGAAATTTCAGCATATATTCTTCAAAAATTAAAAGCAGATGCTGAAGCATATCTTGGAGAAAAAGTTACTCAAGCTGTTATAACAGTCCCAGCTTATTTCAATGATAGTCAAAGACAGGCTACAAAGGATGCTGGTAAAATAGCAGGACTAGAAGTATTAAGAATTATAAATGAGCCAACAGCAGCTTCACTTGCTTATGGTATGGATAAAATGGATACTAACCAAAAGATTTTTGTTTATGACCTTGGTGGTGGTACATTTGACGTATCTATTCTTGAACTTGGTGATGGAGTATTTGAAGTTAAAGCTACAAATGGTAACACAAAACTTGGTGGAGATGACTTCGATAGCAAAGTAATGGACTATATAGCAGAAACTTTTAAATCCGAAAATGGAATTGATTTAAGAAATGATAAAATGGCACTTCAAAGATTAAAGGAAGCTGCTGAAAAGGCTAAAATAGAATTATCATCTTCAATGCAGACAAACATAAATTTACCATTTATAACTGCAGATGCAACAGGTCCAAAACACATTGATATGACAATTACAAGAGCAAAATTCAATGAGTTAACTCATGATTTAGTTGCAGCTACAATTGAACCCATGAAAAAAGCTCTTGCAGATGCAAGTTTGACAATTGGAGATATAGATAAGGTTTTACTTGTTGGTGGATCTACAAGAATACCAGCAGTACAGGATGCTGTTAAAGAGTTTACAGGAAAAGATCCTTCAAAGGGAGTTAATCCAGATGAGTGTGTTGCAGTTGGTGCTTCTATACAGGCTGGTGTTTTAACTGGTGATGTTAAGGACGTATTACTTCTTGATGTATCTCCACTTACACTTGGAATTGAAACTTATGGAAATGTAGCAACTCCTTTAATTGAGAGAAATACTACAATACCAACAAGAAAGAGTCAAGTATTCTCTACTGCAGCTGATGGTCAAACTTCAGTTGAAATACATGTTGTTCAAGGTGAAAGACCAATGGCTGGAGACAACAAGACACTTGGTAGATTTACATTATCAGGAATAGCACCAGCTCCAAGAGGAGTTCCACAAATTGAAGTTACATTTGATATAGATGCTAACGGTATAGTAAATGTTTCAGCTAAGGATAAGGGTACTGGGAAAGAAGCTAATATTACTATTACTGCATCAACAAATCTTAGTGATGATGAAATAGATAAGGCTGTTAAAGAAGCTGAGAAGTATGCAGAAGAAGATAAGAAGAGAAAAGAATCAATTGAAGTAAAGAATAATGCAGATCAAATAGTTTATCAGACAGAAAAGACATTAAAAGAACTTGGCGATAAGGTATCTGCTGAAGATAAATCAAATATTGAAGCTAAGGCAGAAGAACTTAAAAAGATTAAAGATGGTGAAGACTTAGAAGCTATTAAAAAAGCTACAGAAGATTTAACTCAAGCATTCTATGCAGTTTCTTCAAAGATGTATGAAGCAGCAGGAGCAGAAGGTGCAGCAGGAGCAGATCAAAATGCAGCAGGTGCTGCTCCTAAAGACGACAATGTAGTTGATGCCGATTACAAAGTTGATGAAGATAAATAGATTTCTTAGTTTGAAGGTGTAACCTTGAAACTTAGAAATCATTATCCAGGGGCGTAGTAGCCGTTATGAAATTACGGCTACTAGCCATCGGATAAATAATTGTAGAAAATTTATTTGTTTCAAAGTATAATGTATAAGGGAATGGGTATAGCCCCTTCCCTTAATTTGGGTTATAGTCCATATTTATAAATAATTGAATTTATACAAATGTAGGTGGTGAATGGGATGGCAAAAAAAGATTATTACGAAGTACTAGGCTTGCAAAAAGGAGCCAGTGACGATGAAATAAAAAAGGGCTTTAGAAAACTTGCAATAAAATATCATCCTGATAAGAATCAAGGTGATAAAGAGGCAGAAGAGAAATTTAAAGAAATAAATGAAGCGTATCAGGTTTTGACAGACCCTCAAAAGAAAGCACAATATGATCAATTTGGAACAACTGATTTTAACGGAGCTGGAGGAGGTTATGGAGGCTTTGGTGGAGCAGATGGGTTTGATTTTTCAGATTTAGGTGATATATTTGGTTCTTTCTTTGGAGGTGGTTTTTCAGGTCAAGGTGGCAGGAGACAAAATGGTCCTGAAAGAGGAAATGATATGGAGTACGCAATTACTCTAAGTTTTGAAGAGGCAGTTTTTGGAGTTGAAAAGGAAATATCAATTACAAGAAATGAGAATTGTGAAAAATGTCATGGAACAGGTGCTAAAGCTGGAACAAGTCCAAAAACTTGTGACAAATGCCACGGTACTGGACAAATAAGAGTTCAAAGAAACACACCTCTTGGAAATTTTGTTACACAGACTACTTGTGACAAATGTGGTGGCAAAGGAACAATAGTAACAGATCCATGTAGTGATTGTCATGGAACTGGAAAGTCTCGTAAGAACAGAAAGATAACAGTTAAAATACCAGCAGGTGTTGATACTGGTAATGTAATACCACTTAGAGGTCATGGTGAACATGGTAAAAACGGTGGACCAGCAGGAGATTTATATATAAATTTAAGAGTTACTCCTAGTAAAACTTTTAAAAGAGAAGGTTTTGATGTATATATAGATACTCATTTGTCATTTGCAAAAGCTGCTCTTGGAACTGAAATAAAGGTACCAACTGTAGATGGGGATGTTAAGTATACTGTACCATCAGGAACTCAGCCAGGAACAAGATTTAGACTTAAAGGAAAAGGGATTCCTAGAGTAAATGGAAGCGGCAGAGGAGATCAATACGTGAGAGTAATTGTTGATATCCCAAAAACTCTTAATGAAAAGCAAAAAGATGCGCTTAACCTATTTATGGAAGCAAGTGGCGAAGTAAGTGATGATGGTAAGAAAACTTTTGGAGATAAATTGAAAAATGTTTTTAAATAAATTAAAAAATCGTACATAATTTGTACGGTTTTTTTGCTATAATTAAAATAAAGGATTATGGAGGGATATATATGAAATTAGAATTGGAAAAATACGAAATAGAGAAAATATTAAATGTAATAAATAATAGAATAGAAGAGCTTAGAGTTGACATAAATGATGAAATTGAAGATAGTGAGGATGAACTTAGACAAATAATTAGAGATTATAAATCCCTTATTAAAAAAATTAAGGATCAGACATAATTTGCAAAATTAATTATGTTGCTATATTATATGAGTAGTCAATTGTAATGGAGGAATTAAAAAATGGATAAAGAATGGATAGAAGTTAAAATAATAATCAGTAGTGAAGCTGTGGAAGCTGTAAATGGAATTTTATATAATACAGACGTAAAAGGAGTTTCAGTGGAGGATTCTAAGGATTTAGAATTTAAAAAGGAACATGCAGGGGACTGGGATTATTTTGACGAAACACTTTTAGATGTAAAAGAAGGTGCAGTTATTAAGGCATATTATAAAGAAGATGATAAATTTAATAGCTACATTGAATATATAAAAGAATCTTTAAACAATTTAAAAGAGTTTGGCATTGATAATGGTGCAGGAATTGTAACTTTTAATAAGGTAAATGAAGCAGATTGGGAAAATAACTGGAAAGAATACTACAAGCCAACAAGAGTTGGAGCACGAATTGTAGTAAAACCAATTTGGGAAGAGTATAAAAATAGAGAACATGAATTGATTGTTGAACTGGACCCCGGTATGGCTTTTGGTACTGGAACTCATGAAACTACAAGAATGTGCATTCAAGCTTTAGAAAGATATGTAGATGAGGATAGGACGGTTTTTGATATAGGAACAGGATCTGGAATTCTTGCAATTTCAGCAGCAAAACTAAAGGCTAAAAAGGTAGTGGGGGTCGACCTAGATCCAGTGGCTGTAGATTCAGCAAAGGAAAATGTAAGATACAATAATATAGATAACATTGAAATTAAACATGGTAACCTTATGGAGGTTATTGAAGGAAAGGCAGACGTGGTAGTTGCAAATATAATTGCAGATGTAGTAATGCTCTTAACGCCGGATGTTGTTAAATTTTTAGATAAGGATGGATATTTTATTTCATCAGGAATAATAAAAGATAGAGCTTTAGATGTAGTAAAGGAATTAAAAAAATATGGATTCGACATATTGGAGATAAATAACCAAGGCGAATGGATTTGTATAGTTGCAAAACTTTAGAACACAAGGAGAGGTATTTTTTTATGCATAAGTTTTTCGTTGATGAAAAATGTATTGATGGTAATTTTATAAATATAGAAGGCGATGACGTGAAGCATATTTATAAAGTACTTAGGCTTAAAAATGGAGATAAAATAAATATAAATAATTGCAAGGGTGTAGAATTTTTAGCAATTATAAATGAGATTACTAAAAGCAATGTTTTATGTGAAATCGTTGAAAAAGTGGATGTGAATAATGAAAGTCCTGTAGAAATTCATTTGTATCAAGGAATGCCTAAAGCGGTTAAAATGGATTTAATAGTTCAAAAAGCAACTGAACTTGGAGTTGTTGCTGTTACACCAGTTATTACGGAAAGAGTCATAGTAAAAAATGAGTTAAAGGAATTTAAAAAAATTGATAGATGGAACAAAATAGCATTAGAAGCATCAAAGCAGTGTAAAAGAAGTATAATACCTAAGGTTAGAGAACCAATAGCTTTTGATACTTTATTAGAAGAAATTAAGTCAAAGGATTTAGTAATTGTTCCATATGAAAATAAAGAAGAAGTTGGAGTTAAAACTGTTGTTAATAGGCTAGGAAGCAGAAGAGTGAAAAGTATAGCAATAGTAATAGGACCAGAAGGTGGATTTGAGGAAGAAGAAATAGAAAAACTAAGTAAAGTGGGAGCGGAAATTGTTACACTTGGACCAAGAATACTAAGAACTGAAACTGCTGGATTTGTATGTGCTTCGCTTTTAATGTATGAACTAGGTGATATCGGAGGAAAAATTTAATGAAAGTTGCATTTATTACACTTGGCTGCAGGGTGAATCAATATGAAACCGAGGCCATGGCAGAAAAATTTATAAAGGAAGGTTATGAAGTAGTAAATCATAATGATTTCTCAGATGTATATGTAATAAATACATGTACTGTCACTAATATGGGTGATAGAAAATCAAGACAAATGATAAGTAAGGTAAAAAAGATAAATACAAAAGCAATAATTGCAGTTGTTGGGTGCTATGCACAAGTTTCATCACAGGAAATATCAGAGATAGATGGCGTAGAGGTCATTTTGGGTACAAAGAATAAAGGAAAGATAGTTTACTATGTAAACAAGGCAATGAGTGAAAACAAGCAGCAAATAGCAGTAGATGATGTATCTAAAAATAAGGAGTTTGAAGAACTTAATATAGAAGAATATCAGGATAAGACAAGAGCATTTTTAAAAATACAAGATGGATGTAATAGGTTTTGTTCTTATTGTCTCATTCCATATGCAAGAGGTGGAGTGTGTAGCAAAGAACCAGAAAAAGTGCTTTCTGAAGTTAAAAAATTAGCTTCTCATGGCTTTAGAGAAATAATTTTATCTGGTATACATACAGCGTCCTATGGTCAAGATTTGGATGGAGATTGGAATTTACTAAGATTGTTAGAAGAAATAGATAAAGTCAATGGAATTGAAAGAATAAGAATAGGATCAATAGACCCAACATTTTTTACAGATGGAGTTATAAATAGAATTTCATCACTTAAAAAGCTTTGTCCACATTTTCACCTTTCACTTCAAAGCGGATGTGATGAAACACTTAAGAGGATGAATAGAAAGTATACTACTGCACAGTATAAGAAAATTCTAAAAGAGCTTAGGGAACATATAGAAGATGTTTCAATAACAACTGATATAATAGTGGGATTTCCAGGTGAAACAGAAGAAGAGTTTAAAGCTACTTATGAGTTCTTAGAGGACATAGAATTGTCTAAAATGCACATATTTAAATATAGCCCAAGAGAGGGCACAAAGGCTGCTGAAATGCCCAAGCAGTTAGATGGAAATATAAAAGAGGCAAGAAGTAAGAAACTTATAGAATTAAATAAAAAATTAGAAGATAAATTCATGGGCAAATTTGTAGATAAAGTTATGGATGTATTGTATGAAGACAATTTTAAGGAATACAAATCCTTATATGAAGGGTATACTAGAAATTATATAAAGATAGTTTCAGAATTAGAAAGTACTCTTCCAGGGGAAATAGTTGACACTAAGTTGAAAAGCATAGAAAATGGATATATTTTGGGAGAAGTGCAGTAAATATGTGTGAAATTTATTAGTAAATGTTGTATAATAGATTTAGAGACTAGGAGGTGATAGCATGGAAGATTGTTTGTTTTGCAAAATTGTAAAGGGAGAAATACCTGCTGCAAAAGTATATGAAGATGAAAAAACACTATGTTTTAAGGACATAAATCCAGAGGCACCAGTACATGTGCTTGTTATACCTAAAAAGCACATCTCTAATATAAATGAAATATCTAAAGAAGATGAAGAAATAATAGGACATATTTTCAGTATCATTAAAAAAGTCACAAAAGAATTAGGTATATCAGAAAGTGGATATAGAATAGTTTCAAATTGTAATGATGACGGTGGTCAAACTGTACCGCATGTTCATTTTCATATTTTAGGTGGTAAGAAATTAAACGTGCCTATGGGCTAATATATAATACCGTAACTAAGGCAATGAAGTATATTGACATTGGGAAGGTATATGTTGTATAATAAACAATGTGCTATTTAGCCCATATGGAAGCTAGTTTTAATTTGAATTGTACTAGCGGAGGGAGGGATACAGATGTCAGAAATTAAAGTTGGAGAAAACGAAACATTAGAAAATGCTTTGAGAAGATTTAAGAAAAAATGTGCCAGAGCAGGAGTGCTTTCTGAAGTTAGAAAAAGAGAACATTACGAAAAACCTAGCGTTAAGAAAAAGAAAAAATCTGAGGCTGCTAGAAAAAGAAAGTTTAAATAGAGTTTTGAAAGAAGGTACACATAATGTCCCTTAAAGAGAAGCTACAGCAGGATTGGAAAGACGCGTTAAAAAGCAGAGAGAAATTTAAAGCTAATACAATTAGTATGGCAAGAGCTGCTGTTTTACAAATTGAGAAAACAAAAGCGGTTAAACTGGATGACGAACAAGTTATTGAGGTTTTGGCTAAGGAAGTTAAGTCAAGACGTGATGCTTTAGTAGAATTTGAAAAAGGAAAGAGACAGGATTTGGTTGATGCAACAAATGCAGAAATTGAAATTCTGATGAATTACCTTCCTCAGCAGTTAACACAAGATGAAATCAAAAAACTAATAATCGATGTGGCTAGCGAAATTGAAGCTAATAGCATGAAAGATATGGGAAAAATTATGGCTGCTATTGTTCCTAAAACTAAGGGACGTGCTGATGGTGGTTTAGTTAGCAAATTAGTAAAGGAACATTTAAGTAAATAGTTAATAAACGAAGTCCGATTTTATCGGACTTCTTATTTTTTTTGTCTTTAATTTTAATTAATAAGTAATTAATGCATCCTCTATCTCATAAATTTATATGAAAGCATTTTTATAGGTATTTTATTGTGGAAGATAAGATTTTAAAGATTAAAGAAAATTTGGCGGACAAATTGGATATACCTAGAGATGTGGTTTTAAGTATACCCAAAATAATTGTTGTTGGTAAGGAAGAAATTACTATTGAAAATCATCAAGGAATATTAAAATTTAAAAATGATTTTATAAGGATAAAATGTAATTTTGGAAATATAGTAATTAAGGGGTATGATTTTGAAATACTATTTATTTCAGGTAAAACAATAATATTGGGTGGAAAACTAAAATCAGTAGAATACGAGGGTGACTAAAATGGGGTATAAATATAATTATTTGAAACAAAAAGATGGAGTACTAAGAATAAATGTAAAATCAAAAAACTTAGAAAGGTTCATAAACTTATTGTGGAGTAATGGAGTAATACAGAGAAACATAATAAAAGAAACCATAAATAGTATGAGCTTTGATGTAAATTATAGTGACTATAATACAGTTATTGAGGTGGCACACAAGACAAAAAGTAAAATTAAAATAATTGATAGAAAAGGTATTATATTTCTAAAAATAAGATTAAAAAAGCGAGTTGCTATGCTATTAGGTGCATTTGTTTTTGTTGGAATAATATACTGGTTATCAAGTTATATATGGGGAATACAAATTAGTACAGAAAAAAATATTGCACCTTATGAAATAAGAGAGGAATTAAATAATATAGGAATAATTCCAGGTACCTATAAAAAAAATATTAATGTTTATACAATAGAGGAAAAACTAAAAAATTATAATCCTAATATAATGTGGGTAAGGGTAAGGGTAGAAGGATCAGTATTAAAGGTTAGTGTGTCAGAAAGAGAAGCACTACCTAATACAACTAAAGACAATTCCACCTGTAATATTGTTGCAAAGAAGGATGGGGTAATTACAAGAATATATACAAAAGCAGGAACTGCCGTAGTGAAGAGTGGCGATATTGTTAAAAAGGGACAAGTGCTAATTATAGGAGAACAAGGTAATGAAGGCAATACCTATAAGGTGCATGCATCCGGAGAGGTTATAGCAAAAACTTATTATGAGGAAACAAGAGAGGTGCCGTTAACATATACTAAGAAAACTATGACAGGTAATTTCATAGAAAATTACTATATTAATATTTTTGGAAAGAAATTTTATTTAAAAAATAGTTTAAATAAATTTGCTATATATGATAAAATAGAAAAAGATGATAATTTCATAAAAAAGGAAATATACTATGAAGTTAAAGAGGAAAAGGTTAATCAAGATTCTAAAACGCTTGTAACAAATACCGCAGATGCAATCTATAAAAATATAAACCTAAAACTTTACAGAACAGTAAATGTTATAAATAAAACAATAGAAAGCAATATTGAAGGAAACAGTTGTAAAGTTAGAGTTCTTGTTACTGCAGAAGAAAATATAGCAGATACTCAAAAATAGAAAAGATAAACAAAAGGGTGAAATTGTATGAAGATTATTAATATGCTACATGGTAAAATGTGGAAAAAAATTTTTATATTTGTTAGTGCATTCATTATAATTTATGGTATTATGCTAACTTCAATAGTGCCAAAAACTTATGATTTAAAAGAAGGTGAAATAGCAAAAAATGATATAAAAGCCCAGAGAGATGTTGAAGATACAACCGCTACTGAAGAAAGAGAGAAGGAAGCGGCGGATTCTGTTGGACAGCAATATGATATAAATGGAGAAGTTGAAGTAGAAGCAGAACAGGATTTAAATAGTACCTTTGACAAGGTTAATGGAATAAGAAATCAAAATGTTGCGGTAAATCAAAAAATAGAAGCTTTAAGGAATGCTATACCATATAATTTAACTGATTCAGAGTCCAATGTTTGGATTACAATGAGTGCCGATGATAATACTAATTTGCAAAATTATATTATTAAAATAATAAAAGGTATTTATTTAAATGATATTAGAGAAGAAAATAGCTATGATATAAAAAATGCACAAAATTATGTAGCTAGTCAATTTAGTAAATCTAAGTTCAATAAAGATATATGTGAGCTTGGTGCTGCAATAGCACAATCCTACATAAAACCAAATCTTTTCATAAATCAAGAAAAAACAGATGAGATGAGGGAAAGTGCTAAGAAAAAAGTAGCACAAGTTATGATTAAAAAAGATCAAATAGTAGTAAATGAAGGAGAACCTATAACAAAAGAACAACTAGATATTTTAGCAGACTTAGGGCTTCTTAATAATAATAAAAATTCTAATTGGTATGTGTATGTAAGCCTGGGAGTTCTTGATTTTATTGTATTGTTTATAGAATTATTTTACTTATATAAATATCATAAAAATTTATTTGAAAGTAATAGCAATTTAATATTGATATTTTTACTTAATATAGTTTTTTTAATATTGGCAAGAGCTATAAATATAATTTCTCCATTTTTGATTCCACTTGCATTTTTACCAATGCTATTTACAATTTTGCTTAATGAACGAGTGGCTTTGTTTATGAGTTTATTTAACTGCATATTAATGAGCGCTGTAGTTGAATTTAATGTACAATTAATATTAATTTCAATAATAAGTACCCTTATATGTTCCATGGTTCTTAAGAAAATACAGATGAGAAATGACATATTTTATGCATCCATTTTTATTGCTTTAGTAAATTCTATACTTACTTTCTCTATTGGATTTTTGCTGAGTAACAATTTCTTTAATATACTAACTATAACTGCGTTTTCATTTTTAGGAGCATGTTTTTCAGCTATATTGACTATCGGCTTTCTACCAATTTTAGAAAGTGTTTTTGATATTGTAACTCCAATAAAATTATTGGAACTTTCAAATCCCAATCAAGTGCTCCTAAAAAAACTATTGGTTGAGGCACCTGGAACTTATCACCATAGTATTATGGTTGCTAATCTTGCAGAAGCTGCAGCAGAAGAGGTTGGTGGAAATCAAGTGCTTGCCAGGGTAGCTTCATATTATCATGATATTGGAAAAGTAAGAAGACCTTACTTTTTTAAGGAAAATCAGTTTGGAGAAGAAAATCCACATGATAAGATGACCCCCAATTTAAGTGCATTAGTTGTAATATCACATATAAATGATGGTTTAGAGCTTGCACAGGAGTACAGATTGCCTAAAACAATTCAGGATATAATATCAGAGCATCATGGGACAACCTTAGCAAAATACTTCTATATTACAATGAAGAACTCTTGTACTAGCCCTGATGAAATAAAAGAGGAAAACTTTAAATATCCTGGACCAATTCCAAGTACTAAAGAAAGTGCAATAATAATGCTAGCCGACAGCGTTGAAGCAGCAGTTAGATCTATAAATGAACCTACTAAGGGTAAAATAGAGGAAATGGTTAATAATATAATAAAAGCTAGACTTAATGAGGGCCAATTAGATAATTGTGATATAACCTTTAAGGATTTAAGTAAAATACGAGAAGCTTTTTTAAATACTTTAAGTGGAATTTATCATCAAAGAATTGAATATCCAACAGATAAAACCCCAAATAGGTAAGAACAAGGAGATGTAATTTTATGATTTTAATCGATGATAGACAGGATAAAGTAAAATTTTCAAAGGATAATGAAGATGTAATTATTAAATTAATTGATTATGCGCTTAAAGAAGAAGGGGTAAATATTGAATATGAAATTTCAATGATTTTAATTGATAATGCTGAAATAAAAAGAATAAATAGAGAGAATAGAAATATAGATTCTATGACAGATGTGCTTTCATTTCCAATGCTTGAATATCCAGAAAAGAAGTTTTATAAGGATGTATACATAAATACAAAATTTTCAGATACATATTTAGATGAAGGAAAGCTTGTACTTGGGGATATAGCACTTTCCTTGGAAATGGCAAAAGAGCAAAGTATTGAATTTGGGCATTCATTTATAAGAGAATGTGCATACTTGACTGTACACTCTGTATTACATCTATTAGGATATGATCATATTGAAATTGAAGATAAGATGGTTATGAGACAAAGAGAAGAGGAAATATTAAATAAATTTAACATAAATAGATAATGCACATTCAAGAAAAGGGTGACAATTAATATGAAGGTGAAAAAAATAGTAGATAGTTTTAATTATGCCATTGATGGAATACTTTATGCAGTTAGAACTCAGAGAAATATGAGAATAGATATGGTTGCAGCATTAATTGTTTTAACAGCTTGCTTTTTCACAGATTTAAGCAGGGTAGAGTTACTTATAATAACAATTTCAATAACTATGGTTATTTCTGCTGAAATGGTAAATACAGCGGTAGAATGTGCTGTAGATATGCTTGCAAATTATTATCACCCTTTGGCTAAAATAGCTAAAAATGTGGCGGCAGGAGCGGTTCTTGTCACAGCAATAAATTCTGTTATTGTTGGTTATGTTATATTTGGAGATAAATTAAAGCCAATTTCAATGTCTGTAATATATAAAATTAAAAATTCTAATCCATATATGATATTTGTAATTTTGGTGATTGTTTGTATAGCTACTGTTATAGTTAAGGCTATTTTTGGAGAAGGAACTCCGCTTAGAGGTGGAATGCCAAGTGGACACAGTGCTATATCATTCTCTTTGGCAACATTAATAGCCCTTATATCACCACAACCACTAGTAATTATTCTTTGCTTCCTTTTGGCTCTTATAGTTGCACAAAGTAGAGTGGATTCGGAAGTACATTCGATTTTTGAAGTTTTAGTTGGTGCCGTATTTGGCATACTTTTAACTATATTGCTTTTTAAAATGTTCGAATAGTGAAGTTATATTTTTGACTTGTTACTTTTTTGAATGTGCCTTATATACTTTTAGGCAATACTAGTGTTATAATTTACACACAGTGTATGATTGTTAAGTTGTAAAAACGCTAGAAGAAAAATGACTTGGCAAAATAAGGAGGAAAAATATTTGTTTAAATCAGGTTTTATAACAATTATAGGAAGACCCAATGTAGGTAAATCAACTTTATTAAATTATATAATGGGTGAAAAATTATCAATAGTATCAAATAAGCCTCAGACCACAAGGAATAATATACAGACAATTTTGACAGATAAAGATTATCAATTAGTATTTGTAGATACACCAGGTATTCATAAACCAAGACATATGTTAGGGGAATATATGGTTAAACTCGCCACAGATTCATTTAAAGATGTAGATTTAATTTTATTTGTAGGAAACCCTGATGTGGAAATGGGAAGAGGGGATGAGTACATACTTGAGCAACTAAAAGACATAGGCATACCTGTGTTTTTGGTGGTGAATAAAATAGATGAAACAACTAATGAGAGAGTAGCTGAAACTTTAAAAAACTTTTCGGCTAAATTCAATTTTAAAGAAATAATTCCAATATGCGCTGCAAATGGTAAGAATGTGGATAAGCTAATTCAGTTAATGAAAGAAAATATGCCAGAAGGACCAAAATATTATCCTGATGATATGCTAACGGATGTACAAGAAAGATTTGTAGTAGGAGAAATAATAAGAGAAAAAGCATTGAGACTTTTAACAGAAGAGGTTCCTCATGGAATAGCTGTGGATGTAAATTCAATGAAGCAGAATGATAAGTCTGTATATAATATAGAGGCAAATTTGTATTGTGAAAAGGATTCACATAAAGGAATTATTATTGGAAAAGAGGGTAGCATGCTTAAGAAAATAACAAAGTATGCAGCGCAGGACATTGAAAAACTTTTGCAAGAGAAAGTAAAACTAAAAATTTGGGTTAAAGTTAAAAAAGAATGGAGAGATAATCCATTTTTGCTAAAGGAATTAGGATATAAAAAGAACAAAAATAATAATTAATTTTGATAAAAAGGAAAGAATATAGATAGTGAGGTGATAGTCTGTCTATATTTAACAGTAGAGGCGTAATAATAAGAAGTAAAGACATAGGCGAAAATGATAGGCTTCTGTGGATATTTACTGAGAAATTCGGTAAAATAAGCGTAATGGCTAAAGGTGCAAAAAAGAGCAGGAGTAAACTTATGGCAAGCACACTAAATTTTTGCTTTGGAAATTATACTCTATTTAAGGGCAAAAGTATGTTTAGCTTGAACGAAGGAGAAATAATAGATTCTTTCCAAGGATTTTTATCAGATTTAGACACAATTTCATATGCCTCACATTTATGTGAATTAATAGATATATCTATGGTAGAAGGTGAAAGTAATAGAGTGTTATTTAAAGAATTTGTAATTGCCTTTTATCTTATGAAAAATGGAGCTTGTGATATTGAAACTTTAGTAAGGGCTTTTGAAATTAAACTTTTAACGCTTACAGGATATGGACTAATTACTGAACACTGCGTAAAGTGCAGAAAAAAACTAAATACTTCTAATTACATTAGTTATGAATATTACGGTGGAATCTGCACAGAATGTCAAAGAAGAAATGGGAAGTTTGTAAGTTATGGAACCTTTAATACGTTAAAATTTTTATCCAAATTACAATTGGATAAGATTTATAGAGTCAATTTAAATCATGAGATTAAAAATGAAATTTACAGCATATTAAGTGATTTAATTTTCCAAAGCTATGGTAAAAGAACAAAAAGTTTAGAAATATTATATAGTTTAAGGAGGAACGATTAATATGGAACAAATTACATTAGAAAAAATTGATATCATTAGAGAGAGAACAGGTGTTACTTACACTGAAGCAAAAGAAGCATTAGAAGCCACAGAAGGAAATGTGGTAGAGGCATTAGTTTACATTGAAAAAAATAAAACTACTGCAAAAGACCAAATGTATACTACAAAGGAAGAATTCATTGACTGGATGAAAGAGGTGATTAGAAAGGGTAATGTAACAAGAATAAAGGTAAAAAAGGATGAAAAAGTACTTGTAGATATTCCAGTAAATGTGGGTGTTGTGGCTGGAACAGTGCTGCTAACATTACCTTCATTGCTTGCAGTTATATTCTTAACAGCAGTTTTTACAAAGGTAACTGTGGAAATAACTAGAGAAGATGGAAGTGTAGAAGTAGTCAACAAGATTATACAGGATACTGTTTCAAATGTAAAAGAGAAGGCTCAAGAAGTAAAAGAAAAAGCTCAAGAAGTAAAAGAGAAGGCACAGGAAGTAAAAGATAAATTTTCAAAAAATAATGATGAAGAAAATTCTTTTCAGTATACTGTGAAATTTGAAGATGTAGAAGATAATAAAGAAGAAAAATAAATAAATAGATAAAAAGGTTATCTCAAAGTAGACATTAATTTTGAGATAACCTTTTAGACATATAAAAAACTATTTTTTAAAGAAGATATATAAAAAGTAAAAAATTTACATTAATTTTTATATAAAATATGTAAAGTATTATACTAATATTTCAAATTAAATGTTATAATTAAATTGTAGGATTTAGAAAGAGGGTGTGTACAATTAAATTATCACCAAGACAAGAAGAAATAATAAAGTTAGTTAAGGAAAATCCACCAATAACAAGTGAAAAACTTGCTTCTAAACTTAACGTAACAAGAGCAGCCCTAAGACCGGATCTAGCAATTTTAACTATGACAGGTATATTAGAAGCTAGACCGAAAGTGGGGTATATCTGTTCACAAAAGCCCTCTAATAGCATTTTATATGAATACATAAGAAAAATGAAAGTAAAAGACATAATGACTAAACCTGTAGTTACCAGTGAGGAAACTAAGGTATATGATGCAATTGTGTATTTGTTCCTAAATGATGTTGGAACTTTGTTCGTTGAAAATAATGGATGTCTTATAGGTGCGGTGTCAAGAAAGGACTTTTTAAAAATTGCTATGGGTGGCACTGATATGCAGCAAGTTCCAGTAGGTGTAATCATGACAAGAATGCCTAATATAGTATACGTAGAGCCAGAAGATTTAGCCTATGTATCTGCAAAAAAAATTATTGAACATGAAGTTGATAGTTTGCCAGTGGTTGAAAAGGTTCAAGAGGGGAATAAGGAACTATATAAAATAGTAGGTAAAGTATCAAAAACAAACATAACAAAATTATTTGTAAAGCTTGGAGATTAGTCATCTTAAATTAGGCATAGTGGTAATGTTTAGGGTTAATTGATCTAATGGATTTATTCCTTTAGTATAAAAGACAAAATATTAATCAAAAGGGGATTGATGTTACTATGGAATGTAAAAAGTATGTTTACCTTTTCAAAGAAGGAAATGCTAAGATGAGAAATTTGCTGGGTGGGAAAGGCGCAAATTTGGCTGAAATGACTAATTTGGGAATTCCTGTACCACAGGGATTTACTGTGAGTACAGAAGCTTGTGTTAAATACTATACGGATGATAAAAAAATATCAGAAGATGTTAAAAATCAGATAGATGAGGCGTTACAAAAGTTAGAAGAAATTACAGGTAAACGTTTTGGTAGTTCAAAAGCACCTTTACTTGTATCCGTAAGATCAGGAGCAAGGGTATCTATGCCTGGAATGATGGACACTATTTTAAATTTAGGATTAAATGACAATACTGTAGAAACTATTGCACAATTAACAAACAATCCTAGGTTCGCCTATGATTCTTACAGAAGATTTGTTCAAATGTTTTCAGATGTAGTTATGGGTATAGAAAAAAGAAAATTTGAAAATCTTATTGAACAGGCAAAGGAAGAAAACGGAGTTAAATATGATACTGAACTTAATAGTGAAGATCTAAAAAAACTTGTGGCACAATTTAAAGAATTATACAAGAAAGAAATTGGTGAAAAATTCCCAGAAGATCCTAAAACACAATTAATTGAAGCTATAACAGCAGTTTTCAGATCTTGGGATAATCCAAGAGCAATTGTTTATAGAAGACTTAATGACATACCTGGAGATTGGGGAACCGCAGTAAATGTTCAGTCTATGGTGTATGGCAACATGGGAAATACATCTGGAACAGGAGTTGCATTTACAAGGGATCCTGCTACAGGAGAAAAGAAGATATATGGAGAATACTTAATAAATGCTCAAGGAGAAGATGTTGTTGCTGGAATAAGAACTCCTCAGCCAATAACAAAACTTAAGGAAGACTTGCCAGAATGTTTTGATGAATTTATGGATATTGCAAATAAGCTTGAAAAGCACTATAAAGATATGCAGGACATGGAATTCACTATTGAGCAGGGAAAATTGTACTTTTTACAAACAAGAAACGGAAAAAGAACTGCAGCGGCTGCCCTAAAAATTGCAGTTGACATGGTCGAGGATGGGTCTATTACAAAAGAACAAGCAGTATTAAGGGTTGAACCAAAGCAATTAGATTCATTACTTCATCCAGCATTTGATGCTTCAGCTCTAAAAAAATCAGAAGTTATAGCTAAAGGTTTACCAGCTTCACCAGGAGCAGCATGTGGAAAAATATATTTCACGGCAGAAGAGGCTAAGAGTCACCATGAAGCAGGAGAAAAAGTTGTTTTGGTAAGACTTGAAACTTCACCAGAGGATATAGAAGGAATGGTTGCAGCTGAAGGTATATTGACTGTTAGAGGAGGCATGACTTCCCATGCAGCAGTTGTAGCTAGAGGAATGGGAACATGTTGTGTTGCTGGTTGTGGCGAGTTAAATATAAATGAGGAAGAAAAGATTTTTCAGGTTAAAGGAAAAACATATCATGAGGGCGATTATATATCCTTAGATGGTAGTACTGGAAATATATATGGAGAGATTATTAAAACATCTTCCCCAGAAATAAGTGGATATTTTGGTACATTTATGAGCTGGGCTGATGATATTAGAAAACTTAAGGTTAGAACAAATGCAGATACACCAAGAGATGCACAGCAGGCTATAGA
>Ga0255360_1000125_pt1 | contig 22145 bp, 26 predicted proteins | sample GFST50metaG_FD_186004 | JGI IMG/M metagenome (GOLD analysis project Ga0255360, IMG submission 186004) | Peat soil microbial communities from Stordalen Mire, Sweden - G.F.S.T50 | ecosystem: Environmental > Terrestrial > Soil > Wetlands > Peat | place: Sweden: Norrbotten County, Stordalen Mire... | reverse complement strand
AAAAATATTCACAAGAAAATCAAATGATAAAGTATTATAGTAGGATTGATGATTTCAAAGATAAGCTTAAATTCTATTATGTGTGGTCAGTAGAAAATAATATAAGTATTGGTGAAGATCTTGAAATAGACTATTTTTTAGAAAATAACACATGGAATGTAAGTTTTTTCTTAAATTTGCCTCAATTTAAATCACAAGAATCAAAATCATTAATAAATAAAAAGATATATTTTTCGGCATTTAAATATAAAATAAAAGATGATTTTAAAGTAATCATTCATGAAATGATAATAAAAAAAGATTACAGTATAGGTGCTACAGTAAAATTATCTCGATACTTTACTAAAATAGGACGCTTTTTAAAATGCTTATATCCTAATATAGAGAGTCTTCTGGAATTAGATTTCAATAAAGTAGAAATTGAATGGAATAGCTGGCTTGCCGAAAATTACTTTATTACAGATAAAAAGAGAATATTTAAACAACTATATAGCTACTATTATGAATTAATCATTCAGCCAGAAGAATGGGAAAAAGATGTATGGACTATAGATAAAATTATAGATAAAAATCACATAGAATATAATAGAAATTCTTCTATGTCAAAAAAAATTCAATTTGATAATATAGAAAACGTATACTTTAGAAATATTTTAAAAAAATATATTAAGCAAAGATTGCTAAGTAATAATCATTTTGCTTGGGGAACTGCGTTAGTATATTCTGTAGCAATAAGCAGGTTGTTGAATGAGATATATGGCAAAAATCCTACATGGATAGATTTAACAAAACTAGAAAGAAATAATATTGAAGAGTATCTTATATTTTTAAATACTTATGCCAATTCGCCTAAAAATAAGATAAAAAATAAATGTGACTGGATTTTGAATAATGTTATATTTGCACAGAAGTTTTTAGAAGATATACAGGTAATGGAATATCCTGAAGCACCAATAAAAGATGTAAGGAAACTAATATATCAAACTGACAAACCATCTATTAATTATAAATCACAATACCAAAGAATTAAATATATTCCAGATGAAGTATTAGAGCAACTAATTACACACATTAATGAATTACCCGATAAGGTTAAGATTGTTGTTTGGATTATGTTTAAAACGGGTCTTAGAATATCTGATACACTTAATTTAAGGCAAGATTGTTTGATTAAATTAAACGGAAAGTATTGGATTGAAGCAGATATACAAAAGACTGGTATAATGGGGCATAGGATACCTATAGATGATGATTTGGCTCAAGTTGTAGCAGGGATGATTAACAAGGTAAGAAATGAAGTAAATAGGATTATCAATCCGTGGGATTTACTTTTCCCAAGTGAATGTATAATCAGAGAAACAAAATCAATTACATCAGAGTATGTTTCAAAATCTCTTAATAAAATTGCTAAGAAATACAATATAAAAGATAATCAAGGCAATATATTTCATTTCAATAATCATAAATTTCGACATACATACGCAGTAAAATTATTAAATTGTGGCACTGATATTATTACTATACAAGAGCTAATGGCTCATGCTTCTCCAGAGATGACGTTGAGATATGCAAGGTTACTGGATGATACCAAAAGAATAGCTTTTGATAATGCTGTAAAGAGTGGTATTTTTGCGTTTGATGATAAAGATAATCTCAGAGAACAAAAAAGTGAGGGACTTAATGTAGATATTTTAAATATGCTTTGGACTAATCATAAACTTAATGCAATTGAAACACCATATGGCACTTGTATGCAAAGAATAAAAGGAAAATGTGAATATGCGAAACATCCACCTTGTTTAACCTGCAACAATGGTAGTCCATGTAAAGATCTTTGCGTAGGAGCAGTTGATTGGGATATTAAGAAATATGAAATATTGCTAGAATCCACGAGATCCATGATTAAGTTTTCAGAAGAATATGATAGGAAAGACCTAAAAGGAGAAAATGAAGAACTATTAAAACTCTACACTAATATTATAGACAAAATTTCTAGTGGAAATCTTATTTATGGAAGATTGGACAGATTAAAGGAGAATAACTGATGAACTCAAACCCATATAACCGTCAAGAACAAGTAAGAGTATTACATGATAATAAAAAAAGAATTACGCATGAAAAAGTAGATACAGCCATCAAAAATCTTCTTTTTACAAAACAACCTATTAACTTTAACAGTGTTGGAAAAGAGAGCGGAGTTTCAAAGGCTACTCTTTATAATAATAAGGATATCAAAGAGCAGATAGAAAGGTTTAGAAATAATCAAAAATTTGTTTCTTCACCTGCACAAGTAAAATATGAGATGAGCGAAAATAATAAAGATGGTCTTATAGAATCGCTTAAAAGAAAGATTAGAAAATTGGAAGAAGAAAATAAAGAATTGAAGGAACATGTTAAAATAAATTATGGAAAATTATATAAAGAAATATAATTTTTATCTTTAACAATATATTACTTTATGGCAATCACTGATATTTCCAACTAAAAACAACACTAAGTCAAAAAATAGGTGAAAAGTTGGCTTTCCACCCATGACAAAATAGCCATTACATACGTATTAAGTTTATTTTATCAATGTTTTTAGGTTAGTTCCCTTAAGCTCTGTACTATTCCATGCAACAACTGCAAAATTTCCAGACGAAATTTCACTCACTTTATTTATCCACTGAATTTCACTTTTCGATTTTGCTTTAAAAAAACTGCTTTCTGGATTAGTAGCAAATAGACTTGAATTAATTATCCACCATTTATTATTAATTGATGCTCTTTTTAAATCTTCCTTTAGTCTCATAGCTTCATATACAGGTGTAGCTTCAGCAAGCGTGACTATTATAACTTCTGTCTCTTTTGTGTCTCTTAATCTAGGAAGAAGCCTTAAAACGGACTTTGGAATATCACCTTCAGATTTTTTAATCTCATTATTATAACTCTGAGTTGAATTAAGTAAAAGTAAAGTATGGCCTGTTGGAGCTGTATCGATAACTACTACTTCATTTTCAGCTTTTTCTACTATTTCTGCAAAAGCTCTAAATACAGCTATTTCCTGTGTACAAGGAGAACGTAAATCTTCTTCAATATAATCAATATCTTCTTTGTTCATAGTTTCCCTTGCATTTTTTAATACTTCTTCTTTGTACTTTTCAAGTTCAGTTTTTTCATCTATTGTACTTAAACTTATATCATTATTTTCACTAATTACAAATTTTAAATGTGCAGCTGGATCTGTAGTTGCTAAGTGAACTTTAAAACCTTTTTCTGAAAGCCCCAATGCAATGGTTGCTGCCAAAGTTGTTTTACCAACTCCTCCTTTACCCATAGTAAATATAACTTTTCTCTTATTTATATACAAGTCATCAATAATATTTTTTATACCTTTTAAATTTTCTATATTAAGCTCTTCAGAGTTATACTTTACAGTATCTTGTTTTAATAGCATCCTTACGTTGTCAATTCCTGTTACATTATAAGATCGTAAAGGTATTATATATCTTGTGATACTCTTTAAAGCTTTTGGAATATTTAAAAGCGCCTTTTCTTGCCTGTTATATAAACTTCTTGATAAGTTATCGCTGATTATATTTTCTTCAAGCATTCCATTAATAACTAAAAGTTGATTAGTAATTCCTATTGCCTTAAGCTCAAGATAAGCTCTTTCAGCTTCTTTAAGTGGTGAATATGCAGGTCTTGAGACTAATACTAGTGTAGTAGTTTCCCTGTTTGATAAAGCATCAACAGCATTTTTGTACATTTCTTTTTTATCTTCTAATCCAGCTAATTGTCCTAAGCATGAAGCTCCATGAGTGCTTTCATTAATAAAATTAGTCCATGCAGAAGGAAGCTGAAGCATTCTTAATGTATGACCTGTTGGAGCTGTGTCAAATATAATATGGTCATATTTTTTTCTTATACTTTCATCTGTTATAAAAGTTGAAAATTCATTAAAAGCTGCTATTTCAACAGTACAAGAGCCTGAAAGCTGTTCTTCCATATTATCTATTACTGATTTTGGTAGCTTTCCTTTATAAGGTGCCAAAACAGCTTCACGATACTCCTTTGCTGCTTCTTCTGGATTAAGGTTTACTACTATAAGACCAGGAACTTCTTCTATAGAAGTTCCTTTATTGTTAAGTTCAATACCAAATACGTCCTGCAAATTAGATGCAGGATCTGTGCTTATTAAAAGTACCTTTTCACCTTTATCAGCTAAATTAATAGCAGTTGCACATGCTGTGGAAGTTTTTCCAACACCGCCTTTACCTGTGAAGAATATATATTTTGTTAGGTTAATATCTTCTGGATTAAATATTTTATCCATTGCAATCCTTCTTTCTAGCAGCAGCCTTTATGATTGCAACTGCAGCTTTTAGTAGGTTTATTTATATTTACACTAGATATTTCGTCATTAGATAGTCCTGACCACTTGGCAAACTCATCATTTGTAGGGTATTCCTTAATTTTTACCACCTCACCATCTAAAAACGTTATGGGAAGTACATCTGCACCGTTAGAATTTAAATATTCATTAATTTTCTTATTATCTATAAACGCTTGAGGTTCACTTGAAAGATTATGCCTTGTTACGTCAACGCCATTTTTAATCATATTATTTATTGTTGCTGCAACCCTTAAAAGTTCTTTATTTATACTTGGCCCGCAAACTCCTGTTGAACAGCACATAGCTGGATCAAAAATTTCTATTTTACTCATTTCTCATAAACTCCTTATAACTTGATTTCATCATTTTGAATTCTCTTAGCTAAATACTTAACTTTTTCTTCAATAATTTTTGCAGTCTTTATAAATTCTTCATCACTTTTTCCAGTAGGATCATCAAGTCCCCAATCTTCTGTATGCTTTGCAGGTAAGAATGGACAAACGACATTGCAGCCCATTTTTATTACTATATCAATTTCAGGAAGCTCGGTTAAAAGCTTTGATCTGTGCGTTTCATTCATATCTACATCATACAAATTCTTTATAATTCTTACTGCATCTTGATTTATAAGGTCTTTTAACTCTGTTCCAGCAGAATAAGCTTCAAATACATTCTTTGCAAACAATTTTGCTAGTGCTTCAGCCATTTGAGACCTACAAGAATTGTGTACACATATAAAAGCTACCTTTGGTTTCATATTTTTGCTCCTCCTTAGTTCAAAGTCATTTTAAAATATTTTTTTCTTAAATATAATGCTACATTTACAAGACCTATCATAACCGGAACTTCAACGAGTGGTCCTATAACTGCTGTAAATGCTTCTTTTGATTCTATTCCAAAGACAGCAACTGCAACAGCAATTGCAAGTTCAAAATTGTTACTTGCTGCAGTAAATGAGAGCGTAACTGTCTTTTTATAATCTATTCCTGACTTAAAGCTTATGAAAAATGAAACAGAAAACATTATCACGAAGTATACTAAAAGAGGAATAGCTATCCTAATAACGTCAAATGGTAATTGAACAATATATTGCCCTTTATAAGTAAACATAATTACGATAGTAAAAAGTAATGCAATTAATGCTAGTGGGCTTATTTTTGGTACAAACTTTTTTGTATACCATTCTGTACCCATTTTAGGTTCTAGAAATAATCTTGTTAAAAAACCAGCTAAAAAAGGTATTCCAAGGTAAATTGCCACAGACCCAGCTACTTTAGCAATTGAAATATCAACTTTATATCCAGTAAGTCCAAGCAAAGTTGGTAAAACAGTTATAAATATATAGCAATATACTGAATAAAAGATAACTTGAAAAATAGAGTTAAAAGCTACGAGTGCAGCTGCATAATCTGTATCTCCATCAGCTAAGCTATTCCAAACAATAACCATTGCAATACATCTTGCAAGTCCTATTAATATGAGCCCAGTCATAAAAGCCGGATAAGATTTTAAGAAGATTACAGCAATTATAAACATTAATATTGGTCCAATAATCCAGTTTTGCAGAAGCGACAAGCCTAAAACTCTTGGATTTCTAAATACTTTACCCAGTTCTTTATAATTAACTTTGGCAAGCGGTGGATATAGCATAACTATAAGCCCTATAGCTATTGGAATAGATGTTGTTCCAATTGATAAACTTGATAATGCATTAGCAAGAGATGGCATTGACCAGCCAAGAAATATTCCAACTGCCATAGCTGAAAAAATCCATAAGGTTAAATATCTATCAAGCCAGGATAGTTTTGAAGTTTTATTACTCAATGTTGGTACCTCCTAATCTACACAATTATTATTAAAGCATGATTTCCCTTCTCTTAAGTCATCACAACCTAAACCACTGCATTTATACTTTTTTAATCTTTGTAGATCATTTTTACATTGCTCTAATTTAACTGCATGTATTTTTACAATTTCATTTAAAAATGAAAATTCTTTAAGTGCATCTTCATTTATCTTGTAATAGACATATTTATTCACTTTATAATAATTGAGTATTTCTGCTGTTGTAAGTTTGGTCAAGTGTCTTGAAGCATTTGATTGACTAAGCTCTAATATTGATTCTATTTCACAAACACATAATTCTCCATTTTGAAGTATATTTAATATTCTTATACGTGTTTCATCAGATAATGCTTTCATCACTTGTATAAAATTCATCTTTTCACCTCCATATGAACATATTCAATTATAATCATATGACATTTGAATAAAATTTGCAACTATTATTTAAGCTTATGAAGGAGATATAATTTTAAAAACTATATCTCCTATAAATTTAAATTAGAAGGGATCATTTAATATAAGATTTTCTAAAATAGCAATTGAATCTTCAATAAATTCAGGGCATTTTTCTTTAAATATGCCACTTTTTCTTGCTAATATTTTATTTTCTTTTTGTTTCAAATCTATACCTATCAAATCTTTACAAATTATAGATCCATTTATATTTTCAAATCGTTCACTAAATAATCTTATAGCTTGATATATTTTTTCTTTTGCTTCATTATCTTCAGCTTTATCATTTCCGTATTTAAGGTTTAATGCTATTACTGCTCCAGTAACAGCGCCACATATTTCGCCTTGACACATTCCTCCACCAAAGCCTGAAGCAATTTTTACTGATAAATTTTTTTCTAATCCTAACTCATCACTAAAAGCTAATAAGACACACTGAGAACAGTTTAGTCCATCTTTGAAATTTAAAAGAGCATTATCAACCTTTTTCATAAATTTTCTCCTTACATATTAATAATGTATTTTATTTGAGTACTAGTCAATACCTGCTATCTTGCTTCTGCGCTCCATTAAAACTACGTCATGCCAAATACCATCAGACATTTTTGCAATCTTTTCCCTTATACCTAACTCTCTAAAACCACAACTCTTATGAAGCGTTATACTTGCTTCGTTCTTTCTTATAATCCCAGATTGAAGAGTCCAAATACCATTTTCTTCTGAAAGTTTGACTAGATTACTTAGAAGTCCTTTTCCTATTCCTTTATTTCTGTAAGCTTCGCCTATATATATACTCACTTCTGCAACACCTTTGTAAACACATCTACTTGATGTAGGACTCAAAGCTGCCCATCCCCATATATTAGTTCCATCACCTGCTACTAGTCTGCATATTTTCATATGCCCTTTATCCCATTCTTCGAAGCTTGGAATCTCTGATTGAAAGGTAGCCTTGCCTGTATTAATTCCTTCCATATATATTCTAGCTACATCTTCCCAATCTTCAGACTTCATTTCTTTAATGTTATAATCCATTATTAAACCATCCCCTTTCTAATGTTTGTATGCTTTAACATGCGCTCCTGCAAAAGCTCCATCCATAAGCTTTGAATCAATCTTGCTATATACATCACCTAAATTTTTTTGTTTAGCTAATTCTTCCATAATTTCTTTTGAATATATATTTACTGGTGTAATCTCAATGTCTTTAAAACCTACTTTTCTAAGTATATCTTTATATTCTTCAACTGGTAAAGCGCCGGCTATACATCCAACCCACATTTCCACACTTTCTTTTATGGATTTAGGTATATCCTTAAGAACAACTACATCTGCAATTGCAAGTCTTCCGCCTTTTTTTAATACCCTAAAAGCTTCTGATAGTGCTTTCTCTTTACTTTCACAAAGATTAATTACACAATTTGATGTGATAACATCTATTTTTTCATCATCTAATGGAATATCTTCAATGTATCCTTTTATAAATTCTACGTTTTTAACCTTCATCTTTTCTTTATTCTTTTCAGCTAATTGAAGCATCTCATCTGTCATATCAAGACCAAAAACTTTTCCTGAATCTCCTACATATTTAGATGATATAAATACATCTATTCCACCGCCACTTCCTAAATCTAGAACAACTTCACCTTTCTTAGGATTTGCGAGTACAACTGGATTTGCGCAGCCAAGAGATGCATTAATAGCCTCATCTGGCAAACCATCAATAAAATCTTTTGTATAGAGATTTGCGTTATTTGTTTTAGATGAACAGCAAGAAGAACCACAACTACAATTTCCTTTCGATTCTGTAATTACTTTAGTAGCAATTTTCCCATAATACTCTTTAACTTCTCCTTTAATGTTACCTTTCATAAAAACATCTCCTAACAACATTTATTTTTATGTACAGCTTCAATAAGAACCTGTAAGCTATCTAATATTTGCTCTCTTTTATCTTCTGAAATAGACATAAAAATATTTTCGTAGTATTTATTCATGGATCCTTCTATAGTTTTAAATATTTCTATTCCTTTTTCAGTAAGTCTTATAGTTATATAACGTCTATCTTCTGAATGTAATTCTCTAATTACCAAATTATCATCCACTAGTTTATTTATAGTTCTACTCATCGTACTTTTATCCAGTGTCAATATTTCCGCTAGTTCATTTAAAGAAATTTCTTTAGCTCTGCCAATTTCTACAATAGCATGGCACTGTGATATAGTTACTCCACAACAACCCGCATCTGATTTCTCTAAAATTCCTAAGTTTCTTACTAATACCCTAATTAGTTCACGTAAGTAATTACTTCCTTTTTCATCCATAAAATCACCTCAAATTGATTGTATCATAAAACTGTTGCAAAATACAACTTATTTTAAAAAATAAATAGATCTTAATGCAAAATAAGGTATACCTTAATTCATCAGCATGATCATCTGTATTATAGCCTCCAATTTTCTGATAGATTCTTTGAATGGCAATATCTTCATTTTTATGAAATCTACCATTTGCAGAGCTATCCTCAATATAAAGATTTTCTTTAATAGTTTTAGTAAAACCTATCTTTTCATCGAATTCTTTGTATAAAATAAGACCAGCATCTGAAGTTAAGTTTCGACCTTCAAAATTTATTTTAATTTTACTATTGAAATTTAACGATTTTTCTAATAAACTACCCATATAAGTCTCTCCTTTGTTAAGTGTTTTTGTGCAAATTAACCATAACAAATTTGAGACTTTTTTTCTATAGTTTTTATCACTTTTTAAGTGAAATTTTAAATTTTCATAAGTTTAGTGATTATGCCATGCTATGCATGGTTTTTGTTTTATCTATGAATAATGTGGGTAAATTTATTTTATAGCTTTCTTTAGTTTCTTTATCAACACCTGGAGATGCAGTATTATTCAATCTTTTAAAAGATTCTTTTAATGTATTTTTGTTCATTAAATAAGCCAACGAACAGAACTTTGCATCTTTGTCTCTTTGTGCTACCCGTGCTATGCTTGCAAGTTTTGTTCTCACTGTTATTCCGGTTCTAAGTCCGGGCAATGTTTCCCTTTTAAGCTGTTTCATATGTTACTCTCCTTCCTTTCTTCGGCATTACCCGTTATCATCAGTACTATAAGAGTATCCGCCTTCCTGCTGGCATTTGCCTTCCTTACTTCTTCAGTTTGTACTGCATACTTTTCATTTGAAAAGACCAATCATGATCTCCCCGAGTTTCTGCATGTTTCCAATGTTTAGCTAGGTAGGGGCTCTGACCCCGGATGTGTTTATTTGCACTCGCTTTAACGCACAAATAAATATTGCTTTCCACGTACATGAACGTTTCTGACACATCATCAAGCCGATTTTTGAGGCTCAACACCATTCACTGCTGGGTTACCACCCAGTCAATTCTACCTCGCTAACTTTCTGTCTACGCTTAAAATGTTACGTTACCGAAACACCTCCAAGACTTGATACAAGGCGATTTGCTAAATCTTGCCTTGGCAGTATTTCCACCTGCTAGAATATGCACCCTGTCGGGACGCACCATGTATGTCGGCTGTACCCGTATAGCACATTAATACTTGAAATATCAACAATATCTACTTATTTTATAATTTATGTAAAATAGTAGTATGCAACGTGTGGAATATATGGTAATATTATTCTAATACTGTATTTTTTAATACAATAAAGGAGGATTTTGTATGAATATATTTTAACAAAGACTAGTATCAACAAAACAATCGGCAGTAAATGATATTATGAAGAGTGACTCTTTAACACAAGAACACTTTAGTAACTTAATGCCAACCAATCATAAGAAAAACAAAAACTATTAGTATTACTATTACAGTATAATGATTAAAATTAAATAGGGGGATTTTTAATGAAATTACTTAAATTTTTGTCAGTCATAGCTATTTCAAGTGTTTTAATTGCTCCAAATTTTTCTGTTACAAAGGCAAATGCCGCTACGCTTAATACTAGTAATAACTCTACTAACTCTGGAGTATCAAAAAAGCAATCTACGGTAGATAATATTATGGAAAATGATTCTTTAGCACAAAAACACTTTAATGATTTAATGGCAGCTAATCATAAAAAACGCAAAACAAAAGCTACTACTATTACACAAGAATATGTCAACATTGTACAAACTACAGCAAGTGATGGAACTAAAAGTGAAACTAAAAAAACTTATAGTAAACAAGCCTTTTTAAATGTTATGAATGCACAAAAATCTGTTGTGGTAAAACCACTAGAATCTATGCTGCCTGATCGCCAAACTAATTCATGGCTTGCACTAACATTAGAATTTGACGATGTGTCTCCCGGTCAGAGTGATGTATATGGATTTTACCAATGGTTAACCGGTCCTAAAATGGTTGGCAATGACATAATTGGTTTGTGTCATGATGCTAATCTAAACTTTGATTTTAAAAATAACTATTGTGACAATTTCGTAGATTATAATCAATGGAATTATAATGGAGGAGCTTCTTATTATAGTGATGCTTATTATTCACAACATTTAACACCAGCAGATGTTTCAAATAGAGTTGTTGATGTCGGAGGTATAGGCTATAATTTTAGACTATGTGAAAGCATGCTTGGACGAGATACATATAAGCAAGGCGACTATCCGTATGGAGATATATATGTTAGAGCATCTACAGGTGGATGTAAAACTGGACCTATATCATTATGCTATGAGCATCAACAATGGGGTATTGTGGCAAATCCATCTTATACGATACCTTCTGGTGGAGTTATATCTATATCATTCGGTTCTACATATGATATGTTTAAAATGGCCGATAAATTAACTTTACCATAAGATGTAGTTGTATAATGAATAAAATTTCAAACTTGATATATACATGTTAATAAAAGAAAAGGGGCTGTCGCATTAGCATAAAAAAATATGCTAATGCGACAGCGTTTTTTTTGTGATTTATAAATAAATTAAGGATACTTTAATCCAATATATGCTCAATAATTTAAAAATGGGCGCACTTTAATAAACCTTTTATATTAAGGCTTTTTTTGATTTACTGAGTTTTTAAAATTTTAAAATTAAGCACTCTTCTTAAGTGGAAAAAGATCAGTTCCTGTTCTATCTGACTGAATTTTATTATGTAGCTTATTTATATTATGTGTCATCGCTAATAGGATACTTTCTGTTAAAACATTCTTTTTACCTTTACATAAATATCTCTGAAATCCCATATCTTGTTTTATTTCTGCAAAAGAGCCTTCGGCTTGAATACTTCGATTCATTCTTAACTCACAGCCATCTTCACTTACAATTCTTTTAAGATTTTCTTTGCGAAGCATGTTGAAGAGCTTTGAAATTTCAAGATTTTTAACTCTTTCTTCTAATGGCGTTTTGCAGTTATGCCCTTTTATGCATTTGCTCTTGTGCTGACAGTTACTGCAATCTTCAGATGTATATATTGTTTTTTCACTTATGTAACCAGTCTTACTTTTTCTTTTTACTATTTTATTTACTGTTACCTTCTTATTATTTTTACAAGTATAATAATCACCTAGTTCTGTATAATCCATGTTTTCTATTCTGCTTATATCATTTTGATATTTCCTTGTTTTTGATATTTCATAATTTGCTGGTTTAATATATGATAATTGTCCGTTGCCTTTAACATAGACATAGTTTTCTTCGCTCTCATAACCTGCATCTGCAACAATTTTAAAATACTTAAAATACAAGTAATTCTCCATGCTTTTTATAAATGGAATCAATGTTGTAGTGTCCGTTGGCTGATGGCCAACATTAAGCCATGCTATATATTCAGAATCTACTCCATGCTGAACATTGTATCCTGGCTTTAACTGACCGTTTTTCATAGCATCTTCTTTCATCCTCATAAAGGTTGCATCCTTATCTGTCTTTGAATAGCTATTACGCTTACCGCAGGTATGAATTTTTTGTGTATACTCTTTAAGCTTATTAAGATATTCTTCAAGCTTTTCAATAGAACGTTGAATTGGATTTTTTCTTTTACCGCATCCATTTACAAATTCTATATCTTCTTTCTGTTTTAAAGCGTAAAGTTTCTTGCGAAGCTTTTTTACATGCTTTATTTTTACTATATTTTCATAAACAAGTTTCAGTCCATACATTTCTTCACATTCAGCTACAAAATCGGCTAATTTAATAAGTAGTTTCTCTAAATTTTTTGAAACTGATTTTTTCCAAACGAAGGTATACTTATTGGCACAAGCCTCTATTTTGGTACCATCAATAAATATAGCATTGCCTAATATTTCTCCAATCTCATAAAGAAAGTTTGTCATTTCAGCCATAATTGTCTCTGAACATTGAGAAAAGTGAATACTACGAAATCTTGCAAATGTAAAATGATCTGGTACTGGATAGCCTTCTAAAAGATACATGAAATTTACATCCCTTTTACAAGAAAGTTCCATTGCCCTAGATGAATAATTATGATTCATATAAGAATATAGTACAATCTTCAGCATCTGACGAGGCGTAGCCTGATTTTCCCTTAATCGGGAATAAGTCGAATACAAATTTGTTAAATCCATCTCCTCTACAAACTGACTTAGCAAACGCACCGAATCATTATCTGGAATCATGTATTCAATATTTAGTGGAAGTTTTAATTGATAACTTCCTCGATTTGAAGTATAATTTTTATGTAAATTAATGTGTTTTCTCATATGTTAATTTTACCATAAATCTTTCACTCTTCCGAGTGGGAGATTTATTTTTATGAAAAAAACTGTCGCACTAATTATTTAGTGCGACAGCCCCTTTTCTTTTATTAACACAATTTATAATACTGCACAGTCAAAAGTTCTGTACATTTAAGAAACCTGTAAATCTGGTGTTTTCGCCTATCCTCCCGAAAAGGTATGTTAGTAGGTTAATGTGAAGCAGTACCAGTCTTCCACGCACTTGAAAATAATAGTTAATAATTTTAAACTATGAATGTTACATAGCTTAAATATTGGTATTGATAAGTAACATTTATTTTGCAATTTTTATTTTTAATGAAATATCGTTATCGTAACATTAGTGTGTAGATGTATGTATTTATTTTACTATTTAGTATACTTTATAAAAAGTCCTAAAAATCTATTATTGACTCCTAAAAATATATTGTAAATGATTTTATAGAAGAGTCCTATTTTTCTATTAGTAATATCGTGAGTAATTCGGGTCCAGCCGAATTGGTACTCATTGAATATTATTATTAATATTTGTCCATCTTCAGTGAAAATTGGTGTATCTTTAGGTACTTCTATGCCTTTTGCTATTAATTCTTGCAATTTTTCATTTACTTTATTAGAATCTAAATGTTGTTTAAGCTTCTTCAAGTTTACTATCTAAATATTTTAATGAATTTAGATTCAATTTATATTCTTTGCAATTTTTATCTAATATATTTAATTGGTTGGATATATGATTTTTCATATTCAATATTATATTGGGTAGTCCGTTATCTAATCCTACTTCATATAAAAAACCTCTCATTTTTAATAATTCAGAAGGTTCATTAAAATAAAAATTAACATCTACGAATATCCATTCCATTACTATAGATACTCCATTGAGGAAAACTCACTAATTAAGGTTGATTTTTTGAATTATTTCTTATTTCTCCCAATATTAATGATGCCGAAATTGCAACAATAGAAGATAGGTAAAGAACGGAAAAAATACTAGCAGCAAAATAAGAATGATTTACATCACCATTTGAAAAAATATTTCCCAAATACACACTTGTTAAAAATCCCAAAATATATATTGCTATTCCTATTAATATGGATCTTCTCATAATATATCTTTAATGAATATGTATACTGTAAATACACATATTCATCAAGATTGGTCACCTCCTCAGAAATTTTTAAATTATAGTTAATTATAACATATATACTATTACAATATTAACTTTTCATACAAATATTAAATTCCTATGAAAATTAAGTATAAAAGTAGTGTAAAGCCAACAATGTTTCATTTCATATACTTATAAGACAATGTTTCTATATAATTTTGGATATTATTTAAAAAATCAATTAATTCGTTCTTAGTTAATTTACTCAGATCTAAATTGCCTTTCATCATCTGGAGCTTCACGATCTAAAAAATAATAAATCGCTATATTGAATATGTCGCAAAGTTGCTCTAAATGTTTAAGTGATGGTGCGGTTCTATTTCTTTCAATGTTAGCTACAGAGGTTCTATCTAAATTTAATAATGATGCTAACTCTTTTTGTGTAATATGTCTTTATCGAAACACATTATGAAGATTTATTTCAAGTAGTATTATCAATAAAATCAGGTAAAATTGTACCCTCAACATTACTTAGAAAATCAAACAATTACAGTAAGAAAAATAAGCTATATCAGGCTTTTAGGGGACTTGGCCGTATAATAAGACAGAGGCATACAATGGTTTTTCTTTGGTGGCGAGGGTATCATGTGCGAAAATGATCCTTAGGAACAAAGTAAAATTATAAAGTATTTTACTATCTAATGATGTTATTCTTCACAACGTAATTGATATAAGTAATGCTCTTAAAAAGCTAAAAGAGGACGGTGTGTTGATTTCAAGAAATGATATTAAAAATTTAAGTCCTTATATGACAAGTCATATTAAAAGATTTGGTGAATATGTTATTGATTTAGATGAAATTCCTGAACCAATAAATAGAATTGATATTGAAGAAATAATTGAACCGATAACTTGATGTAAAAAAAGTCCATCAAGTTATCGGTTTTTAAACGTTATCTATACTTATGCATCAATAAAATAGAATCCCCTTTCTGTTTTATTAGTTTGCAAATTAATTGGTAAACGATATAGAGGTGATATTATGGGCAAGGTGACTATAAAGGAATTACAGGAGAGGCTACAGCAACAGAAAGAATTAATTAATATGCAACAAGAGGATATCATAAGGCTAAACAAGGAATTAGAAGAGGCAAAGCAAGGAATGAATGTTATAAGCCTTGTGGAGTTTAATGGTGTAGTAAAAGAATGTGAAAACATTGAACTACGATACAAGGTTATGGAGCGACAAAAGGATAAGGAAATAGAAAGACTAAAGGCTAAGATAAACGAATTTGAAAGTAAACAAATTAATAAGTGTACAATACACAATGAACGTGGAGCAGGAAGGAAGAGCCTACTAACACAAGAGCAATTAGAAAAGGTTTATGCGTTGCCTCAGTAAGGACTAAGTTATTCAAAAATAGCAACGGAAGTTGGAATAAGTAAAACGTACGCATATAAATTAATTAGTAAACAAAGTAAATTATCATTTATTGATAAGATTAAGGGGTGTAGCCAACAAAAACCTCTCTAAGGAAAAAGTGAAGCTAAGAAGGTTACAGCAATTATGCATGACCACGCCATTACGCCTCTTGAAGCTATAAAAATATATGACGCTGCTAATGGTGATTTTGAAACTATAAAGCGAGTGTACAAACATTTTAAAAATAAGCAGTTAGATAACTTCATTGGAGCTATTATTAGTATGGTTAAGCCAGGAGCATTCCAGAAGCCTAAGTACAATGCCCCTAAGAATAAATTTAATGACTACGAGCAAAGGGACTATGATTACGGCGAATTAGAAAAGAAGCTCTTAGGGTGGGATAAGCAATAAGGAGCTACCACCACTGGCGCGCAATTTTAACACTTGATAATGTAAAACTACTACAAAGATAAAACAAGTACGTAAAAACGAGATTACACACATTTTAGACCATACTGTTGTCCATGCCTTCTAGATTTATTTACTAAATGGCATTTTTTATTATTAAACATGGGTGTCAGTACTACACCACTTTACGTGTAGTACTGACACCCATGTTCAAATCAGTATATAAGCCTTTGATACCAACGATTACAGGCGTTTTTGCTGTTGTAATCCTCTTAATCTTAGGTACATACGTTTTAATTATGTATCTAGAAATGTATAATATCGTTTAATCTTTACATCCGCTTCGCGTCTGCAATGTAAACTCGCTACGCTCGCAATACATTCAATATTTTTTAATAATGCAATAAATTCTTATCTAGGTAAAATTATACGATTAAGAATTGATAGTCGTTACGACGTTTTAGCCGCGAAATTTATCGTATCCCTCATTAAGTTCGTTATAGTGTCCATATGTCGCTAATTTCGGATCTAACAAGTATTTAGTTGGTCTACCTTTGCCTGCGCTTTCAATAACAACTATGCCTTTTTCCGCTAGTTTCTTTAGTTCGATGCGTAGATTGCTTCTATCGTAGTTAATGGTTTTTGCTAATGTAGCTTCATTTAGCAGTACACCACTGGTGCTGGCAACTAAATATCCAAACTCCCAATCAATAAATGGAAGTAAGGACGATGCTAGAGCTATCTGCGACTTAGTTAAAAATCCACTAGTAATAATCTCTCTCCAATACCCACGATTTAACCTAATAAAATGGGCTCCGTCTTTGCTTTTGGCACGCTTCCTCGCCTGCTTTTTGCCATACTTAGCTAAGCCTTCATCTTTGCTAAGCCATATACCTACATGTCTTTTTTCATCTATCCTGATTTCCCGCTTTTTTTGTAACTATGTGTCAAGAAGCTTGATTTTAAGCCATTGTTGATTTTTTTATATAGTTACAAATGAATGCATGATTTTTCTATCAAAAACGCTGAAACATGCATGAATACTAGGTTTGATGACTTCCTAGTTACAATATTCCGGGAAATCAAGATCTATCACCTCTCCAGTATCATTGTTAATTGTTGTTAATGTTTGTCCATCTTCTGATAGTTCTCTTATAATATCCATTTTTAGTATCATTCTCCTTAAATGAATGTTTTACCCCTGTGTTTTTCTAAAATTTTGTAAAGTAAAAAGGCATATTTACGCTTTATTAACTTCAAATTTGCATACCAGGGTGGCCTGTCATACATGTGACTTAATTACTACTAGAGCTAGCAATGTTAGAAAATGCCATAAGATTGAACAGTGACCTAGAAAACAACAACTATTATTCGCTAGGCACTGTGTTCTGCGTTATACTTGCATTTCTGTTTTGCACTAGGCGTATTGTATAATAATGGTACGTCACAACTTACATAAGGGTGCCTATCCCTATGACATATACGTGATAAAGCACTTAATCACTTAATAAAAAAGCTTTCTTACTTGCACTACAACAACCTTCGGGTACACGCTGAACCTACTGTGCTTCACCCTTAGATATGTTCTACGCTATAAACCTACCGTAGTGTGTACATTTCATTATGCTTGTACCGCAGTTACTGCTTCTATTAGTAACTTTCTTGAAATAATCCCCTGTTTTCTAATAAGCTGTATTAACCATTTTCTACCTTTCTCTGTCCACTTAAACGTTTGTCCATATTCATTTACTGTGTAATCTGCGTAACCTTCTGTTATTAAGAAATTATAGTCAGCGTATTGAATATAGGTATTTCCACTTTTATACAGCACCTTAAGCTCACTAAGTTTTTTATAAAGCGCCCTGTCGCTTCTAAAGCCTAAATGCTTTGCTATATCTTTTGTTCGTATTAGCTTGTTCGAATTTAACACGTTATCGTGATAGTCAGCCTTTGGAGCCATAACTTCGTTTTCCGCTACTAATTTCTCATTCTGTTCAGCAAGATTAGCCGCTAACCTAAGTGCTTCTGACATTGTTTTCGGTATTGCAAATATTTCTTTAGCTTTCTTTTCAACTGAAATAAAATATTTACGCACCAATCGTCCTTGCTCATTATTTTCAACCATAGCGATTTCTTTCGCAGTGTCTATCGTTAAAATGTACTCGGTTCGAGGTCTACCAGAGTTTTCGCCATTTTCGGCGAATATTATAAAGTCGGTATTTTCAACAAAATCATATTTTTCTATTCTCCTCTTAATCCAATTTGTGAAATCCCTCCCTACTTATAAAAACTTATGTAACTCTCTAGCGTAAACTAACTTCTCTGCATTCTCATTTTCATAAACTGCCACAAGTCCATTTTCAATTACTTTTAAGTTAATCATGCTTCCAACCTTCCCCCCAAAAACTCAACTATAGTACCTTTTTTCTCCTTGTTTAAGATTGTCATTCTTAAATTCATCCTTTCATTTTTAAATAATTTAATAAGTTATCGTTGCTTTTGTTCACAGCGCTCTGTTCGATTTTCATGTAAGAGAAACCACACCTAAAAATTCATAATAGATGGTATATATATATATAAGGGTATGTAAAAGTACATATATGCTGTAATATGATGGTAAATACATCTAAACTATTGAGATACAACAGTTACAACGATTATTACATTATGCACTTTTACATAATATAATCACTAAATTCTTGTCCAATATCGTAGTACAAGGTGTATTTTTACATAAGCCAAATAATTTTATATGCTACTTTCTCTTATGCCTTCGGCCTCCGTTCGTTATAGTGAACTTAGTTGTTTTATAAAATTTCCATTGGTCTGAGAAACCATAAACGGTGCTTTCGCGAGTTGTCCATCTATCTTGAACAACTTTGATAAATCCATGTTCGATTAGATTGTCCACACACTTCCAAAAAGTTCTCATATTCATAAATTTTTCGTATTCACTTTTAGGCATTGAAATATTATTTCTGTTATCTGAACAATCTTTATATTTTGTGTACTTCTGCTTAAATTTTATATATAACCCTTGCTCCATAAGTGATAATTCATCCCATGCCTCGCTTTGAAACATATCATAAGTAATTTTAAGAAACTTTCCGTTATCGTGTATGGATTCAAATCTTTCATGAATTTTTCTAGCCTTTTTCACCATTTATACTACCGCCTTTAGTTATCAGTAAATGTATTTTATTCCCTTACTACCACTTACTTTAGCCCTCTACCTTTCTAAGTACACCATATTGTTTTTTTTGCTCTTCTTGTGTAACATTTTCCATAGCTTTGTTCATTAAATATTCCTCAGCCAATTCAATGTTGAAAACATACCTTGATCCACTCATTAAAAATGGGATCTTATGTTCCTTTGCCATTCTTCTAAGTTGATACTCCGTCAATCCTAATTCTATAGCTGCTTGATTCAAATATGCCATTTTTGCCATCTTATAACACGCTCCTTTCTACTAAAAAGTTATACTATTTTTCTTTTATGTACCAATTCGGTACTTTTATTATAATGTACCATTATGGCACACGTCAATACTTTTTTAAACTTTTGTTCCATTTTGGTACTCTGTATGATATTATGTTCTTGAGGTGAAATTATTATGAAATCCGATTTATGCGAAAGACTAAAAAGCGAAAGAATACAAAAAAATTTAACTCAACAACAATTAGCAGACTTAGTAAACAATATATTATCATCACACTTTGATAACGATACTTTAATTAATAGCAAAATTAACGATATATCTGATTTTAAAGTTTCCAGAGTTTCCATAAGCAGGTATGAAAATGGGAAAAGAGACCCTGAAATAGATATTTTATATGCACTTTCTGAAGCTTTGAATGTTCACATTGGCTATTTGTTAGGAAAATCCGAGCATAAAAAATCCGACAGTGAAATAGTTCAAAATGATATTCTTCGTCTTATAAAGAAAATTGATAATAATAAACCTTCTTCTGAATTAATAAGAAATATTATAGACATAACCTATCTAATTACAAATAATTTAGCTAATGACAATAGTATAAATCAACTACAGGTCATATATGACTTGTACCAAAATATATTTGATCTAAAACACATGTGCCTAAATGAAGAACTTTTGGGATTGTCTGTAACAGATAATAGTATAGAAACCTTAGAGAAATTAAAAGAGAAAAATAAGATACTTTTTGATAAACTGTGTGAAAGTATGACAACTAAAAACAAGTAGTTACTGTGATAATTTACGCAATACCTGTAAACAATTTTAATAAAGGAGTTAAAAAAATATGGCATCAATAGAAAAGCGTGGAGAAAGCTCATATAGACTTACTGTGTCCTGTGGCTACGATAAGCAAGGCAAGAAGATTAGGAAGTATAAAACTATAGACTTATCTAATGTTAGACCTAATAAGCAACTAGAAGAAGCACAAAAACAGTTTGCACTATTTGAAAATGAAGTTAAAAAAGGTTTATATTTAGATTCTGGGAAAATAACCTTTGAGGATTTTATAGAGAAGTGGCTTAAAGACTACGCAAATCATGAACTAGCACCTAAGACACTTTACCGATATAATGAATTATTAAATAGTCGTATCATTCCAGCACTTGGCCATATTAAATTAAATAAATTGCAGCCAACTCACTTAACAGAGTTTTATAATAATCTTCGTGAAGATGGTATTCGTACTGATGGTAAACCCGGTGGTCTATCGGAAAGAAATATACTCCATCACCATAGACTTATATCTAGTATACTTACATCTGCTGTACAATGGCAATTTATACTGAGTAATCCTGCTTCACGTATAAAAGCTCCTAAAGTAGAGAAAATGGAAGCTAGGCATTTTGATATTGAACAAACTGAATACATTTTTCAATTGATTGAAAATTCACCTATAAAGTATAAGACAGCTATTTATATTGCTATTTATGGAGGTATGAGACTTGGAGAGCTTACAGGATTAGAATGGTCTGATATAGATTTAGATAATGGAATATTAAAAATACATCAAGCATTGCAGCATATACCTGGTCAAGGTACATTTACTAAATCCCCTAAGAATGAAAGCAGTAATCGAATAATTTCCTTACCTAAAACAGTTATTACCATCATTCGCGAATATAAACTCTGGCAGAACGGAGAAAAGGCTACTCTGGGTGATCTATGGCATGATGAATATAACAACATTTTTACAACTCGAGATGGCAAACCAATTAATCCAGGAACCATAAGCAAATGGTTTCACAAATTCATTAAGCAACATAACGATAAAATTATTAATGATGATACTATTTCAAAAGAAGATAAGCCTAATTACTTACTAGATAACGTAAACTTCCACGGTCTAAGGCATACCAGTGCTTCTATACTAATAAATCAAGGTTTAGACGTTACAACTGTTAGTAGGCGTTTAGGTCATGCTAGAACCTCTACTACAACAGATATATACTCTCATCTACTTCAAAAATCAGATATAGAAGCATCTAATAAACTTGAAAATTTATTTAATAAAAAGCCTGAAAATAAAAAGCAAGGATATTAAAAAAATCTTTGCTTTTTTTATCGTAAATCGTTCTATTTTTATGTACTTTTTAATGTAAGGAGTCTCCAAATAGTCTCCAATTTGATATTTTCAGCTTAAATCACAAAAAATTAAAAACCTCACAATCCGTTGAGATTGCAAGGTTTATCTTTGGTGCACCTAAGAGGATTCGAACCTCCGGCCTGCGGTTTAGGAAACCGTCGCTCTATCCTACTGAGCTATAGATGCATACCGCTTACCTAAACATTTTATTACAGTTATTCTATAATGTCAACC
>Ga0255360_1000124_pt1 | contig 22165 bp, 19 predicted proteins | sample GFST50metaG_FD_186004 | JGI IMG/M metagenome (GOLD analysis project Ga0255360, IMG submission 186004) | Peat soil microbial communities from Stordalen Mire, Sweden - G.F.S.T50 | ecosystem: Environmental > Terrestrial > Soil > Wetlands > Peat | place: Sweden: Norrbotten County, Stordalen Mire... | reverse complement strand
ATGGGCATTATGTTTCCCACCACTTATACTTGCTGTTAACATTATGGAGGCAGTAACCCGTGATTTTCAAATTGGTATTCAATATCCAGGTGGAGGAAAATTAGTAGATGAAGCCATGTATGTACTTGGTGGTCCTTGGAACTTCATGAATGGTATAGCAGGTATACTGAACATAATAACTATAACTGGTTGGCTAGGAATTTGCATAAGAAAAAAGACTGCTAAAGATGGCAGTAAAGATATGCTGTGGCCTGATATGTTATGGTTTTGGATAATAGCCTATGATTTATGGAATTTTGCTTATACGTATAACTGTCTGCCAGGTCATGCTTGGTATTGCGGTTTTGCTTTGCTATTATGTCCAACCCTTTGTGCATTTACTGTGGGAAAAGGAGCATGGCTACAGCATCGTGCACAAACTCTTGCCATATGGTGTATGTTTGCACAGACATTCCCATCATTTATGGATAAGGGTGCATTTGCAGTAGCGTCATCCTACAATAAAGCACCACTATTTGCATTTAGTTTCGCGGCATTAGTTGCAAATATAGCAGTATTTGTTTACATGATTTACAAAGTAGTTAAGACAAAGAGAAATCCTTATCTTGGAGAGCTTTATACTGATTTGAAGGTATATAAGGAAGTAAAATCACTCGAAGGATAAACATTATTTGGTCATAATTAGACAAATTTACTTTTTTGTATATTGTGATGTTATAAAAAACTTTTTATAATCAAATTATAAACAGATGTTTGGAGGGAATTTATTATGTATTATAGTAATGGAAATTATGAAGCATTTGCTCGCCCATTAAAACCCACTGATGTGGATAAAAAATCTGCATATCTGGTTGGAGCGGGTTTAGCATCCTTGGCAGCTGCATGTTTTTTAGTGCGCGATGGTCATATGAAGGGTGAAAATATACACATTTTAGAAGAACTTAACATCTCTGGGGGGGCCTGCGACGGAATTAGAGACAATGAAAAAGGCTTTATTATTCGTGGTGGACGTGAAATGGAAAATCATTTTGAATGCTTGTGGGATTTGTTCCGTTCCATTCCGTCTATAGAGACAGAAGGAATTTCCGTTTTGGATGAATATTATTGGCTAAACAAGAAAGATCCCAATTATTCTTTGATGAGAGCAACTGTTAACAAAGGTGAGGATGCTCACACTGATGGAAAGTTTGGATTAAGTGAAAAAGCTTCAAAGGAAATTGTAAAGCTGTTTATGACTCGGGATGAAGATTTGTATGATAAAAAGATTAATGATGTGTTCTCAGATGAAGTTATTAATTCTAACTTCTGGCTATATTGGAGGACAATGTTTGCTTTCAGAGATTGGCACAGTGCTTTGGAAATGAAACTCTATCTTCAAAGATTTATTCATCATATCAGCGGATTGCCAGACCTATCTGCTTTGATGTTTACAAAGTTCAATCAATATGAGTCATTAATTTTACCTATGGTAAAATACCTTGAAGCTCATGGGGTTCAGTTCCAATATGATACTGAAGTAACAAATGTTATTTTTGATATTAAGGGCGGAAAAAAACTTGCTAAGAAAATTGTTTGTAAGCATGGTGGCAAGGAAGAATGTATTAAGCTTACTAAAAATGATTTGGTGTTTGTTACAAATGGAAGCTGTACAGAAAATGCTACTCTTGGCGACCAAAACCACGCACCAAAGTTTGATGATTCAATAAGAGGATGCTGGCAGCTTTGGAGAAACATTGCAAAGCAAGATCCAGCCTTCGGTAATCCAGATAAATTCTGTACCAATACAAAAGAAACAAACTGGGAATCTGCTACAGTCACCACACTTGATGACAGAATCCCTCCATATATTCAGAAAGTTTGCAAACGTGATTCATTTAGTGGGAAGGTTGTTTCCGGTGGTATCATTACTGTGAAAGATTCTAATTGGCTTATGAGTTACACAATAAATAGACAACCTCACTTTAAGGAACAACCCAAAAACCAACTTGTGGTTTGGGTATATGGACTATTTTCCGAAGTTCCCGGCAATTATATAAAGAAGCCTATGTCGCAATGTACAGGCGTAGAAATTACTGAAGAATGGCTTTACCATTTAGGTGTGCCTGAATCTGAGATTCATGATATGGCTGAAAAATCTGCAAAATGTATCCCTTGCATGATGCCATATATTACTGCATTCTTTATGCCAAGAACAAAAGGTGACAGACCTAAGGTTGTACCGGATGGAAGCGAAAATGTTGCTTTTATCGGTCAGTTTGCTGATACAGTAAGGGATACTGTGTTTACAACAGAATATTCAGTGAGAACAGCTATGGAGGCAGTTTACACATTGATTGACATAGATCGTGGTGTTCCAGAGGTCTTTGGTTCATGCTATGATATCCGAGTACTTTTGGATTCTACAGTAAAGATGATGGACGGCAAGAAGCCTGGCGATACAAAGCTGCCATTTATCTTGAACTTTGTTAAAAAGAAAGGACTTAAGAAGATTTCTGGAACGGTTATTGAGGATGTATTGAAAAGATATAATATAATATAAATATTATGAAATTGAGGTAATAAGTGATATGAGCACATTTAAAGTACTTGAGATTAAGCAAAGTGTTTTCGAAAATAACGATAGACAAGCGGATTTGCTGAGAAAAGAATTAAAAAAAGATAAGACTTTTTTATTGAATTTGATGTCATCACCAGGTTCTGGTAAAACTACAACTGTTTTAAGAACCATTGAAGCGTTGAAAGATGAAATGAAAATTGGAGTTCTAGAAGCGGACATTGACTCAGATGTTGATGCTCGTACCGTTTCTGAGACTGGTGCAAAAGTAATTCAATTGCACACAGGGGGGATGTGTCATCTAGATGCAGATATGACAAAACAAGGTGTATTGGGCCTGGGAACAGAAGGACTTGATTTCGCCATCTTAGAGAATGTAGGAAATTTGGTATGTCCAGCAGAATTTGACACTGGTGCTTCAAAAAATGCTATGATTTTAAGTGTACCAGAGGGAGATGACAAGCCTCTTAAATATCCTTTAATGTTTTCAATTGTTGATGTGTTATTAATTAACAAGATTGATGCAGTAAGTATTTTTAATTTTGATTTTGAGGCAGTGGAACAACGTGTAAAAAAATTAAACCCTAATATCAAGGTTATCCCAATCTGTGCTAAAACCGGAGAAGGAATTGACAAGTGGGCCGAATGGGTACGTGAGGAAGTAAAAAATTGGAAAGAACAATAACAGTATTATCAGTTTTTATTAGGAGGTAACATATATGGTAAAGAAAAAAGTACTGGAACTTGCCAATAAGATTGCTGCTGGGATCACTGGCGGCATAGTAAAAGTAAAACCAACAGACCCTGAATATAAAATTCTTGAGCCGGTTACTACAGATGAAATGGCAGAAGTAGCACTTTGTTTAGAGGTACGTAAGTTTAAAACCATAGAGGAAGTTGCCGCAAAGTGTGGTAAACCTGCAGAAGAAGTAGAGAAAATTCTTAGCAAGATGGCAGTTGATGGTTCAGTTAAGTTTGAACCACAAAATGGTGTTGATAAATACTTCCTTGAACTTTTTGTTCCTGGTGTTATGGAATACATGGTTGCAAACAAGGAAAATGTCACAAAGTATCCAGTAATTGCTGAGTGTTTTGAAGAATATACAAGAAAATTAGGTGGATTAATGGCAGGAAACATGCCAGTAGGGCTTGGGGTAATGAGAGTTATCCCTGTCCAAAGTGCCATTGAGGGAGATACTAGAAAAGCTTCTTATGAGGAAATTGCTGACCTTATTAATAAACATGAATGTTTCTCTGTTGCGGATTGTGCATGTCGTACATCTATGAGAACCATTGGAGAGGGTTGTGGACATACCGTTGAAGATATGTGTATTCAGCTTGGACCAGCTGCTGAGTTCTATATTCGTACAGGAAGAGGCAAACGTATTACTAGGGAAGAGGCTATTGATATTTGTAAACGAGCTGAAGAAGAGGGATTGGTACATTCAATACCAAATTTATCAGGACCAGGAAAAGCCCTGGCGATTTGTAACTGTTGCGGATGTTCTTGCTTTGGACTTAGAAATGCAAACTTTTATACAAATCCTGATTGGTCTCGATCAAACTATGTAGCACAAGTGGATAGAGATAAATGTGTTGCTTGTGGAGAGTGTGTGGAAAATTGTCAGGTTAATGCATTAAGACTAGGAGAAAATTTATGTACAAAGGAACCCGTTGCTGCTCCTAAGGAAAAAGAAACACCATACGATACTCAGTGGGGGAAAGACAAATGGAATCCTGATTATCGCCATAGAAAAGTTGTTGCTGAGAGCGGAACAAGCCCTTGTAAATCCGAATGTCCAGCTCACATAGCTGTTCAAGGGTATATCAAGATGGCATCTCAAGGAAGATATAGAGAAGCACTAGAGCTTATAAAGAAAGAAAATCCTTTTCCGGCAATCTGTGGACGTATTTGCCCAAGAAAATGTGAGTCAGCTTGTACAAGAGGTGGTGTGGATGAACCACTTGCGGTTGATGAAATCAAAAAATTTATTGCAGACCAGGATTTAAAAACGGAGCATCGTTTTGTACCTGAAAAGAAAGAGCAAAGACTAGAAAAAATTGCTATTATTGGTGCAGGACCTGCAGGGCTTTCTTGTGCTTATTTCTTAGCTGTAGAGGGCTACAAAGTAACAGTATTTGAAAAGCAAAAAATTCTTGGTGGTATGTTAATGCTGGGAATTCCATCCTATAGACTGGGAAAAGAAGTAGTAAATGCAGAAATTAACATTTTGAAAGAATTAGGAGTTGAGTTTAAAACAGGCGTTGAGGTGGGCAAGGATGTTACCCTTCCTGAACTAAGAAAAAAGGGCTACAAAGCATTTTATGTGGCAATTGGTGCACAAGCTGGCAGAAGCTTAGGACTGGAGGGTGAAGAAGCTGCAGGTGTAATGACTGGTGTAGAATTTTTACGTAAGGTAAATCTAGGTGAAAATTTGAAACTTAATGGAGAAACTATTGTTATTGGTGGAGGAAATGTTGCTATTGACGTAGCACGAACTGCTGAACGAATTGGTGCTTCACAAATAGATATGTACTGTTTAGAAAGTCGAAAGGAAATGCCTGCACTTGATGAGGAAATTGAAGAAGCATTGTCAGAAGGAATAGTAGTTAACAATTCTTGGGGACCAAAACGAATTGTTCAAGAAAATGGGCATGTTACTGGTGTAGAATTTAAAAAATGTGTTTCTGTCTTCGATGAAAATGGAAGGTTTAATCCTACTTTTGATGAAAATGAAACCAAGATAGTGAAGGCAAACTATGTTCTGACTTCAGTAGGTCAAGGAATTGATTGGGGTGGATTGTTAAAAGATTCCAAAATGGAATTTAACCCAAATAAAACAGTAAAAGTTGATAAATTAAGTTTCCAAACTGGGGATAAAGATGTATTTGCTGGTGGAGATGCGGTAACTGGTCCTAAATTTGCAATAGATGCTATTGCATTAGGAAAGCAAGGTGCGATTTCAATTCATCGTTATGTTCACGGAGATAACTTGGCCATAAGCCGTGAGAGAGAATACCATGCCCTTGATAAAGAAAACTTAAACATGGACGGCTATGATCGCGTGCCTAGACAAACAGTACTTCATGTGGATGGAAGCAAGTCAAAAGAAACCTTTAAGGATTTGCGTGCTACATTTACTGAAGAACAAATAAAGAAGGAAACTGAGCGTTGCCTTGGTTGTGGTGCTGTAGTTGTGGATCAATATCAATGTGTAGGTTGTGGAGTTTGCACTACAAAATGCAAATTTGATGCAATTTCACTTATAAGAAAATATGATAGCTCTGGCGTAGAGTTTAAGGATGTGAAATCCACGGTTATAAAATATGCCATCAAACGTCAAGGAAGAATTGCAGTTAAAAATGTAAAAAAATCCATGAGTTCAATTTTCTCTAAATAAGCCATATTCAAAAAAATAACAGGACAGAATAATCAATGTATTGACGGGGGAGCACCAGTTCTCCTGTTCTTACACTTTAACAAGAGAGGTGAGTTTGTTTGCATGAACTGGGAGTTGTGATTGAAGTCATAAAAACCGTTGAAAATTTAGCAGAAAGAAACAAATTAACAAAAATTGATAAAATAGTTTTACAAATTGGGGAGCTCTCATCCATGATCCCTCGATATATTGAAGCTTGTTACCCAGCTGCAGCGGAGGGCACCATATTACAGGATACCAAATTAGAAATTGAGGTATTACCAGGCAATGCTATTTGTAAAACGTGTAATAAAGTTTTTAATCTCATTGAAAATAATAATAAATGCCCACACTGCAAAAGTAGAGACTGGGAGATATTATGCGGAAAAGAGTTTATGATCAAGGAAATAGTTGCATGTTAAAATGGCTTACCTAAAGGGGTAAGCCTATATTTATATCTTAAGTTATTCTAAGTAGTGCCGTTATCTTCGAAAATCATGGTTATAATATTTCTAATATTTCTATCGTATAGTTTTGGCTTGGAGCATTAACTTCAACTATATCTCCAACTTTTTTGCCTGATAATGCTTTTCCTAAATCTGATTCTATACTTATACGCATATTTTCAGGGTCTATATCCATTGTAGTTACTAAGGTAACAATGTCTTCATCTTCATCCTCTATGAATCTAATTCTAGCTTTACTATTAATTCCTAAAACTGATTTATCTACATTTGTATCAGCTAGTACAGTGGCAGTTGAAATCATAGTTAATAAATATTGAATTCTATTATCATTTTCTCTATAGTTTGCACAAGCTTCTTTATATTCTGCATTTTCTGACCTATCTCCATGTGCAGCAGCTATTAATTTTTCCTTTGCTATTTCAGCTCTTTTTACAGTCATTCTATATTCCAATTCTTCTTTTAATTTTTTCATGTTTTCTTGTGTTAGTGTATTATTCATAAAAAATTTTGCCTCCATAAAATATATAATATTATGTATCTGAAAAAAATAACAATCCCAATTTTATTATTTTTTAGATCCATTAATATTATATAATATATAAAAAAAAATAAAAGACACCTTAACAAAAATTGTTTACAGATTAGAAAATAATGGTTGAATTTTGCTTACAATAGTAGTACTATGTACATATAGTACGAATATGGAACTATATATTAATTGAACTATACGAGGAGGAATTTAAATGGAAAGTAACAAAAATATTTTTAAAGAAAATTCAAAAATAAATTTTAATAGGAAAGCTGAAGTTTATGATAAAAGTTATGATGGAAAGTTTGTAGCACCAATGTATGATGAAATTATTAATAGGATAATAAGTGCAAATCCTAAAAAAATATTAGATGTTGGATGTGGCACAGGAAATGTATTAAAGAAGTTAGTTAGTAATGAAAATTTAAGCTTATATGGATTAGACATATCGGAAAAAATGATTGAAATAGCTAAAAAAAATCTTGAGAATAGGGCTGAATTAAAAGTTGGTGATTCAGAGTATATGCCTTGGGAAGATGATTCTTTTGATGTGATTGTATGTAATGCATCCTTTCATCATTATCCAAATCCTAAAAAAGTTTTATTAGAAATGAAAAGAGTGTTAAAAAGTAATGGAACATTAATTATTGGAGATCCAACGGCACCAGTAATTTATAGACAAATAATAAATCTATACTGTAAAATATCTAATTGTGGGGATTATAGAATGTACTTTAAGAAAGAAATTGAGGAGCTTTTGAAAGAGTGTGGATTTGAACCTTTTAACTTTATAAAGATTAATTACAAGAGCTTTGCCATTAATGCTAGAATAAAGAATAAATAACAATAAATTTTGGAGTGATTATATGGATAAAGAATACAAAAGACAAGTAGATGAATTTAATATATTATGGCATCGTATGTTAGTAAAATCTAAAGACGTAGAAGAAAAATATCCAAATTTACAGGGACTTAGTAATAATGAAATAGCCATAATTAGAATTATTTCCGAATCCCAAAAAGAAGAGGTTATTATAAAAGATATTTTAGAGGTATTAAAGCTTCCTAAAAGTACATTGACGAGTATAATAGACAGGCTTGAAAATAGAAAATTCATTACTAGAGCTATTAGCAAAAGAGATAGACGTTCTTATAAATTAGAACTCACTGAAAAAGGCAAAATAACTCAGTGTGAGCATATAAAATTTGAAGAAGAAGTCTATGGGAAAATAATAACTTCTTTAGATACTTATGAAGAAAGAGAAGATTTTTTAAGACTTATAAGAAAGATTGCAGGTAATATTTCTAAATAATAAGGCAGCTGTAATATGCCTTACTTACATAAGAAACATATTGTAAATCACGTGTATACATAATGAAAAACATGGGAATAACATATTTGGGTGATGTTATGTTTGAAGAATATAAAAACGGAAAGCTAGAAAGTAGTGAAGAAACAAATAAGGATATAGAAAACAAAGTTTTGGATAAATCACTGCATAATAATATATTTTTGTTTAAAAATATTTTCAAAAATGACGAAACGATGATTGTTAGAGAATTTGAAAATAAACGGCTAAAAGCTGCCAAGTGCTGTATTATCTATATTGATGGAATGGTAGATACAAAAATTGTAAACGAAAATATTATTCAGCCTGTTCTAGGTCATGATTTATCAGAAGATATTGAAAGTGACAATTTATTAGAAGAATTAAAGAATAAAGTTATTGTTTCGGATAATGTGACTGAGGAAACAGAAATTAACAAAATAGTCACTTCGGTTATTTATGGGGATACCCTTTTCTTATTAGAAGGATACGACAAAGTATTAGTCATAAGTTCAAAAGGCTGGAAGATAAGATCAATAAGCGAGCCTGAGGCCTCAAAGGTTGTCCGTGGACCGAGGGAAGGTTTTACAGAATCAATTATGGTAAATTTGTCATTGGTACGGCGTAAAATAAAAAATCCTAATTTAAAGTTTAGGTTTAAGGAAATTGGGGAGATGACGAATACAAAGACTTGCATCTGCTATATTGAAGGCTTGGCTTTGGAGAGTATATTGAATGAGCTTATAGATCGTCTGGATAAAATCGACATTGATGGAATTATTGATTCAGGGTATATTCAGGAATTGATTAGAGATGCACCGTATACTCCATTTGAGACGGTAGGTGCAAGCGAAAGACCTGATGTTGTTGCAGCAAAGCTTCTGGAGGGAAGAATAGCTCTGTTTGTTGATGGAAGTCCCTTTGTATTAACAGTTCCATTTTTAGTTGTGGAAAATTTTCAAGCAAATGAGGACTACTATAACAACTACATTTTTGCTACCCTAAATAGACTTATTAGAGGTCTTACTTCAGTAACATCCGTTACTATTCCTGGATTGTTTCTATCATTTGTGAATTACCATCAGGAAATGCTGCCAACACCACTACTACTTAGCATCTCTGCTGCAACTCAGGGTGTTCCCTTTCCAACAGCATTATCATTAATTTTAATGCTTTTAATATTCGATACTTTACGGGAGGCTGGTACTAGAATGCCAGAGCATGTAGGGCAGGCGGTAAACATTATTGGAACAATTGTATTGGGTGAGGCTGCTGTAGAAGCAAATTTGGTAAGCGCTCCTGTTCTTATTGTAACTGCTTTAACAGGAATTACTACATTGATTAACATGAATTTTATAGGTGCAACCATTATTTGGAGAAATGCATTGTTGCTAGCAGCCTCATTCTTAGGGATTTACGGTTTTATTATGATGTTAATTATTCTTTATATGAATTTAATGAGTGTCAGATCCTTCGGTGTACCTTATATGATGAATGTAACTAGAGCTAGAGATCATGATGGTCAGGATGCATGGATTCGTATGCCGTGGTGGACCATGACCTTAAGACCTAAAATTATTGCAGCTAAAAACTTAGTCAGACAGTCCTCAAGGAAAAGCAAGGAGAAATAGTTTATATGAAAAAAATAAAAATTATCCTGCTTATATTTATAATTTTAATAAATTCAATATTTACCGTGGGATGTTGGAGTTATAGGGAAGTTGATGATTTGACGATTGTTTCGGGTGTAGCTATTGATAAAGGGACGAAAAATCAATATCAAATGACAGTTGAAATTGTACACATTAATGGAGGTACAGATAAAAAAATGACGTCAAAAACCATAAGCACAGAAGGAAAGACTATGTTTGACGCTGCAAGAAATATGATAGCCTTAGCTGGAAAAAAACTTTACTGGGGGCATACAAAGCTTATTATTTTAAGTAAGGATGTTGCAAGTGAGGGAGTGGCAAAAGCTATCGAATGGTACAATCGTGATTATGAAACCAGGGATGAAGTTCATTTGATCATTTCTGAAAGACCAACTGCTAAGGAAATATTTAATGAACCAGGAATCGCAGATGAAATCAAGTCTTTTGCATTAGATAAAATGATAATTAATCAATCAAATTTAAGTAAAGCCCCTATAACTAATGTTTTAAAGTTTGATATAGAATCAAAAATTAAAGGTATTTCACCGATAATTCCTGCAGTAAATCTAAAGCAAATAGATGGAAAAGTGACACCTGAAGTAATGGGGACTGCAATTATTAAAAATGATAAGCTGGTAGGCTTTTTAAATAGTGAAGAAACTAAAGATTTACTTTTCATTAGAAATGAGGTTAACGACGGATTGTTAATTGAAGAAATGCATGAAAAAGATATATCCACCCTAGCTTCACTTCAAATATTTAAAAATAAAACAAAAGTTACGCCTGTCGTAGAGGGGAAGGATATTACAATAAACTTAAATATGGATACAACAGTTGCTATTGATGAAATAAATGGTACAACGAACTTTAGTGATGATGAAGGACGAATGAAACTGGAACAAAGTGCTGAAAATGCTTTGAAAGAACGAATTGAAGCTCTAATTAAGAGAACACAATCAGAATATGATGCAGATATATTTGGATTTGGGTCAAAGTTATGGGAAGATAAACCACAAGTGTGGAATAGTTGTGGCGATAATTGGGAACAAATATTTAAAGGTTTGAAAGTTAACGTTAAAGCTAAGGTGCATATAAAAAATAGTGCTATATTATCAAAGCCTATTAAAGAAGGTGAGTAACATTATGTTTGTATTAGTAATCATAGGGTATTCTTTTTTAGCTATCTATGAGTTTATACCTCTATACAAGCAAAAGTTTTGGAATGACTTTTGGGTAAATGCCATATTGGCAATTTTTTCACTTACATTTGCTATGCTATTGAGTTTTAGTGTAGACATTCCAAGCCCTGAAAAGCCAATTCGAGAATTCATTACTTCTATATTTGGAAAGTAGGTTTACAATGCAAAAAGAGCAAATTACTGACAAAGAAGCCATATGTATTTTAATTATATTTATTATTGGAAATTCACTCATTATTGGGGTTGGAGCAGAAGCTAAAAATGATGCTTGGATTGCCGCAATAGTGGGCATTATTATGGTTATTCCTATGTTGTTTGTATTTTCCAGAATACTATCACTTTTCCCAGGGAAAGATTTATTTGATATTCTTAATATAACACTTGGAAAAATTATAGGTAAAATTGTTTCTTTTATATATATATCGTATGCTTTTCACATAGGTGCACTGGTGTTTCGTACTTTTGGAGAATTCATGAGGATAGTAGCCTTGCCCGAAACTCCAATGTTTGTGTTCATATTTTGTATGGGACTTACGTGTATTATTGCTGTGAAGATAGGCATAGAAGTATTAGGAAGAACCTGTGCATACTTTATTCCACTGCTATTTTTAATCCTAGCAGTTGTACAAGTGCTAGAATTATCACAACTGAATATGGAAAATATTAAACCTATTTTAGGGAATGGCTTAATGCCAGTACTAAAAGGTGGATTTGGGGCTTTTGCATTTCCTTTTTCTCAAACAGTACTATTTTTAGGTGTATTATCTTCATTAAAAACAAAAAAGTCACCTTTTAAAGTTTATTCTTTGGGCATATTGATTTCAGGAATTATTGTAGTTGTCATTACAATTAGAAACGTTACAATATTAGGTAATATGTGTGGTAGCTTTTATTTCCCTTCTTATGAAGCTGTAAGCCTAGTTAGTGTGGGTGATTTTATACAAAGAATAGAAGTATCTGTGTCTATTATATTTGTTTTTGGTGTTTTTGTAAAATGCTCAATCTGTTTATTAGTTGCCTGTAAGGGAATTGGTAAAGTATTCAATCTAAAAGATTACAGATCCATAGTGATACAGACTGGATTATTAATGGTTTATTTTTCTTATACAATTTATGATAATAGTATGACAATGGTCTATTGGGCTTTTAAAGTTTATCCTTATTACTCTTGTCCTTTTCAAGTGATATTGCCTATTATTATATGGATTTTAGCAGAGATTAAAGTAAGAAAATATAAATTAGGAATCTGAAAATGGAAAAGCAGATTAAATTACTTCATCTTCATCCTCTATAAATTTAATTTTATATGTAAATTTTTCAAAACATTAGATATTTAATGTTGATAGTGTATTAATTGGGTGATAAAATATGCTTATGTAAAATATACATTATATTAGGGATCTTCATAAAAATAACAAGTCATTTAGCTGGGAATCCTGACTTGTAGTTTTTTAAGAGGCCTTAAATGAAATATGGAGGGAAGAAATGGAAATTGTAATTGTTTTAGTTGCTTTAGTAATAATAGTTTTATTTGTATATATCCTAACAAAGAAAACAAATTTATTTTTGGATTTTGAGGATGAGGAAGATGAGGAAGATGAAGAATTCGAAGAAGATAATGATGATGAAAAAGCTGAAGAAGAATATAAGAAAGAATATGAAGCTTTATCCAAAAATGAAAATAGGGAAAATTTGAATTCTAAAATAGGTGATGATATAAATATGTATTTTTCAAAAATTGACAAATTAGATTATGACGATAGAACACAAATGTTATCATCTATAGAATCTAAACAAAATGAAAATTTAGATGAGACACAAATAATTTCTATACCTAAAGAAAAGGAGAAAATTGTGTATGCTTCAATCCTATACAGAGAAAATGGTATAGAAAAGAAATTTTTAATGACTGGTGGAATATTGTGTATTGGCAGAGATTCAAATAACTGTGATATAGTTATTAGTAATGATGAATTTTTAGGAAGAAAGCATGCACTTGTATATAATAAAGGTACCAGTATATATTTAGTAGATCTTAATAGCAAGAATGGAACCTATATTGAAGACCAAAGGGTATTTGGTCATAATCAAATAGTTGGAAATAAAAAAGTTAAACTTGCTAATACTGAGTTTATAATTAAAGTAGGAGAATAATAGACGACCATACAGTCCTTATGGCATAACCTACTACTTACATATGCAGTGCCTGATGGTAAATAGTTTAGGAATTTTCAAAAATAACAAGTCAAATTAGTAGCTAATTTTGACTTGTTATTTTTTTATATCTTATAATTTCGTTATATTTTCTACATATGGCGACTCTAATTATGGTTAAAAAAGTAAAAATAACTTATTTTATATAACTTTAGTAAAATTAATAAAAAATTACGTTGATAGTAAAATGAATGGGTGATAAAATATAATTATGTAAAATTTGTGTAATAATATAATGTTTTTGTAATACATAAAGTAAAGAGGTGTAGATTTGAATAAAAGGAGATTTGTAATAATTTGTATATATGTAAATTTGTCTATTGTTTTGGGTGGGTTCATGCATGTTGAAGCCTATAATGATTACAGCGTTAAACAAGAACTTCAGCTAGATAACAAATATTTGTCAGATGGTAAATATCAGCAGGTTAAGTTATCTTTTAACAAGATTATTATTATTAAGCCATCAAATGTAAAAGCTAGAAAGTGCTTACTGAAGAATTATGCGGCGGCTATTAAGAAAGTTAATTATGCAAACAATGTCTTATCAAAAGATGTACAATTTAAGTCTAACAAGCAAACTGGCAGTAGTAATGGTAATACTGGTGGTACCTCAGAAACAACAGATTCACAAGTGAATGTAACATCAAATAAAACAAGTACAAAAAATGAAATAAGTGTAGCAAATGAAACAAGTACAGCAAATCAACAAAATACAGCAAATACAACAAAGTACAGCGCTGTCACTTCAGTAAATGGAAATAAAAATGTTACAGCTGTATTTGTACAAAATCCACAGCCTGTAAACCAGACGGAGGGGGACTTGACCACTCAGAACACTGTTAGCAAATGATAATGTATTTAACTTTTAAGAGGAAGGCGGATGTTACGTAGATGGAAGATAAATATTATGGAATAAAAAGCGTACTTACAATTCACTTACAAAACGAAGTAGTGAGCACAGTTGACATTGGTCATGGCTGTAAAAAAACAAGGTATACTTTTGGAAGAGCACCAGAAAATGATATAGTAGTTAATTCACCCATAGTTTCCCTTCATCATGGTGAATTTGATGTAGCACAGGGAAAATGCATTATAAGAGATCTTGATAGTACAAATGGTACGTACGTCAATGAAAAAAAAGTCACTAGCTGCATCTTAAACAATGGAGATACAATTAGAATTGATAATTTTAAAGCACCAAATAAAAATGGTACCTTAATTATGTACTCTTTGCTTGAAAATGATAATGATGAAAAATGGAAAGAATTGAAAATTAATGACATGAACGAAATTACTATAGGTAGAACTAGTAAAAATGATTTAGCAATTCCACACAGCTTGGTTTCAAAAACACATGCAAAAATAGTAAAAGCTGATAATGGTATTATAATTGAAGATTTAAATAGTACAAATGGAACTTACGTTAATGGCACATTAATAAGTAATAAGCAAGACTTAAAGCAGTTTGATTCTATAGTCATAGGAAATACAAAAATAATTTATCAAGATAATAAACTTATGTACAATATTTTGTCTAAAGGACTAAAACTTGATGCCATACATATTAGCAAACTAGTTAAAGATTCAAATGGAAAGGGAAAGAAAAAAATCCTTGATGATATTAGTATAAGCATAAAAGCCGGAGAACTAGTTGCTATTATAGGAGGTAGCGGTGCAGGTAAGTCAACGCTTATGGATAGTCTAAATGGTACTGTACTTCCAGCAGAAGGCACAGTTTTGGTAAATGACGATGATTTTTATAAAAACTATCATATATATAAAAATATTATAGGATATGTACCACAGCGAGATATTGTATACGATACTCTTAGTTTGAGAGAAATGCTTACCTTTGCTGCAAGACTAAGAATGCCTGAGGATTCAACAAAAGAAGAAATTGAAGAAAGAGTGAAGGCGGTTATTTCAGAGGTTGAACTTGATGGTAGAGAAGATTTGTACATAAAACAGCTTAGTGGTGGACAGAAAAAAAGAGCAAGTATAGCTGTAGAATTACTTGCAGATCCAAAACTTTTTTTCCTTGACGAGCCTACATCTGGTTTAGATCCAGGTATGGAGAGAAACTTAATGAGACTTTTAAGAAAACTTGCAGATGGTGGTAAAACAATAATGCTAATTACCCATGCCACTACAAATATTCATATTTGCGATAAGGTTGCCATACTTGGAAATGGAGGCAAACTTTGTTATTTTGGTCAGACTAAGAGTGCTCTTGATTTTTTTAAGGTTGAAGAATATGGAGATATTTATAACTTAATAAGTGAAGAAGCAAATAAGTGGCAGGAGAATTTTAGAAATTCAAAGTATTTTGCATATCATAAGCCTCTTGTTCAAAAAGACCCTGTAGAAATAAAGAAAAGAGAAGTTTCTAGAAGGAATCCTTTTAAGCAATTTCTCATATTGTGCCAGAGATATCTAAAGCTTACTATATTAGACAAACAAAGATTTGCTTTTTTAATACTTCAAGCACCTGTAATTGCTTTACTTTTAGTACTAGTGGCAGATAAAGGTCCTTTTAAGTATGTTGAAACTGCACAGGAAGTTGTTTTTACACTTGCATGTTCTTCAATATGGATGGGCGTATTAAATTCTATACAAGAAATTTGTAAGGAGAGATCGGTGTACAGAAGAGAAAGAGCTGTTAGTTTAAAACTTATGCCTTATATTTTCTCAAAATTAACAATATTAGGTGGTATATGTATAATACAATCTTTTTTATTAATAGGAGTTTTTTCAGCATTAACTGATGAACCTAAAATACATTTGCTAGTTTCACTGCAACTAGAAACCTTTATTACTATATTTTTAGCTACATTTGCATCTACAACAATGGGACTTTGTATATCTACCTTAGTAAAAAATAATGATAGAGCTATGGGTATTGCTCCTCTAGTATTAATTCCACAGCTTTTGTTTACTGGCATTGTGTTTAACTTGAAGGGATTAGGAAATAAAATAGGGGATTTTGCAATAAGTAAATGGGCTTGTAGGGCATTAGGAATAAGTTTTGATTTAAATGGACGTCCATTAAGAAATCATATTTTGTACCCAAAACTTAAAACTCCGCCAAGAGATTTTCCATCATATTACAAGCATAATATTAGTTTGTTGTATAAAAACTGGATTATATTATCAGTAATGACATTAACTTTTGTGATACTAAGTTTAGGTCTTTTAAAAAGGCAAGATTAATAATTAGGAAATGGAGGAAAGTAGTATGAAAACGCAATGCATATATGTAGTAATTGTTTTAATAATATTGGTTAGTTTAATTATTTTTCTGTATAGTTTGAAAAAGAAAAAACAAGTGTTACAGCCTGAAGAAAAGGAAGAATATAATAGTAAACAATTTGAGGGTAGTGAGGAATATGGGAAAACCGGAATGTTAAGTCAAAAATATGGAAAAACTGAAGCATTAGATGAAAGTGAAGATGTAGAAAGTTTGATTTTTAATTTGAATGACGATACTAACATTGATTTTTCCGAAATTCCTGATTTAAAAAATGACTATAAAACAGGAGTTTTGTCATCTATAGAAACAAATAATGAAACGAATTTAGGCGAAACACAAATTCTTTTTATTCCAGAGAAAGAGAAAGAGAAAGTATATGCCACAATTATATATAGTGAGGATGGCAAGGAAAATGAATTTTTAATGACCAGTGAAGTAGCTTGTATTGGTAGAGATCCAAATATGTGTGACATTGTTATTAATCATGATGATTTTATAGGAAGGCATCATGCACTTATTTATCATAGAAATAATAAAATTTATTTGGTGGATATTAACAGTAAGAACGGAATTTTCATCAAAGATGAAAGGCTAGTTGGTAAAAAGCAAATTAGTGACAATACAAAAATCAAGCTTGCTAATACAGAACTTATAATTGAAGTAGGTGAATAAATAATATGTTTAATAAAAAATTAATGATATTTTTCGCTGTTATTACGATAGCAGCAGTTATAGTTTTTAGCATTGTATTTTGCATAAGTCCTTTAAAAGAAATAACAGCAGTTAATAATTCTAGTAATGCGAGTGATAATCTTTTAAACCTAAAATCACCAGAAACCATAGAATTTAATAAAAAAAATGACAGTTTGAATATTAGTATTTTATTGTCTCAGAAAGATTTAAATGATATTTTATATAATGATATCAAAAGTAATATGGATGTTAGTGCAATGGAAACAGATATAAGTGACAGTGGTATAGAAATGTATATTAATACAGATTTATTAAATTTAATTCCAACGCAGTATAAATTAAAGTTTACGCCTAGTCTAAGCAACAATACATTAATATTAAACTTGAAAAGTTCTCAAATTGGAAGACTACCATTGTCAAAAAGTGTTGTGTTAAATAACTTTAATGAAACTAAATCAGATTATTTATCAGTTAATACCAATAGTAATTATATCAGTATTAACAACAATGTAGTACAACCTTTTAAAATAGACGGTTTTAATATAGAAGATGGGAAAATAAGGCTTAACTTAAGCTACTCAATAAAATCATTAGGGGATTTAACAAAATTATTTATAAATATGCCAGATGTAATTAAAAATTATATGAAGGGTATAGACACGGATCAAGCTAAGGATAAATTCAATATATTAACACAATTATTCCAATAAGGAAGTGCGTCAGGGTGGAGAAGAGTGTAAAAGATAAACTATTTGATGGAAAATATAAGATAATAAAGCACCTTGGTAAGGGTGGCATGAGTACTGTTTTTCTTGCGGAAAATATAAGGCTAGGTACAAAGTGGGCAATTAAGGCAGTTAGAAAAGATATAGGAAAGAAAAATGACTTACTTGCAGAACCCAATATATTAAAAAATTTAAAACATTCAGCTTTACCAAGAATAATTGATATAATAAATAGTCATTACTACATTTATATAGTTGAAGATTACATAGAAGGAACTCCGCTTAATGATATATTAAAAAATAAAGGTAAGTTTTCAGAAAAAGAAGTTATTGAGATTGCAAAGCAGCTTTGTAATGTTTTACAATATCTTCATACACAAAAACCCAATCCTATTATTTATAGAGATATGAAACCTGGTAATATTATTTTATCTAATGATGGAAAGGTTAAACTTATAGATTTCGGGATAGCAAGAGAGTACAAAAAAGAAGCGGTAAGTGATACTATTGCTTTGGGGACTAAAGGTTATGCAGCTCCAGAACAGCATGGCAAATCCCAAACGGATGCGAGAACGGATATTTATAGTTTAGGTATAACATTGTATCATTTAATTACGGGGATAAGTCCTTACGACCCTCCCTATGAAACTCGACTTGTAAGAGAATTTGATAAAAATCTGTCAGAGGGAATTGAATATATAATTTCAAAGTGTGTAAAAAAAGATCCTAATGAAAGATATCAATCAATTGAACAGTTGTTAAATGATTTGAATAATATACATAAATTTAACTCGGAATATAAGAAAGTAAAGCGTAGGAGTATTATAACTACAGCGGTTATAACTATAATATTTTTAATGGTTGGGTTCATAACTTATGGAGGTTATTTAGAAATAGGACATGAAAAACTTAATGCATATAACAAAATTTTAGATCAAGGAAAGAAACTTGAAAGTGAAAATAAAGTAAATGAAGCCATGACATTATTTAATAATGCAAATAGCAGAATGCCTGATAGAATTGATGGATATAAGGAAATATCAAAACTATATTTAAAACAAATGCAATATGATAAATGCATTGATTATATTGAAAATAAAGTATTTACAAAGTCAGCATCATTTCAAAATGATGCTGATATGCAGTATATATTAGGCACTGCTCAATTTGAAGAAAATGATTATGACAGTTCAGAACTGAGTTTTGAAAAAGCAAAGGAAATAAATCCTAATGATGTTGATTATTATAGGGATTTAGCAGTTAGCTATGCTAGACAAAACAAATTTGATTTAGCAGAGATCATAATAAAAGACATTAAGGAAAAAGGGTTAAATGATAGTGTTACTTCATATATTTCAGGAGAAATATATGAAGTGAAAAATGATTATAATGATGCGATTTCTATGTATGGAAAATGTATAAAAGATGCTAAAAGTGAAGAAGTAAAGAGAAAAGCATTTATTTCAATAGCAGAAGTTTATCGGGATCATCCAGATCAGATTAATGATTCGGCATCTAAAGAGGTTGATACATTGGAATGTGCAAATTCTGAACTAACCGAAAAGAATGATTTGATAATTCAAGAAATGTTAGGAGAAGCTTATTTTAATAAAGCTAATACTTATATTGATGGCAGTGAAAATTTTAAAGATAATTTAGAAAAATCACTATCAAAATTTAATGTGCTTTTGGACAATGGAATAACGGATTCCGATCTCTATAGTAATTTAGGAGTAATATATGAATATCTTGGACAGTATGATAAAAGTGAAGCTTGTTACTTAGAAATGCAAAAATTAGATTCTAATGATATTCACAGCTATTTAAGATTAGCACTGCTTTATATTGAGATGGGAAACAAAGGCGTAAACACCAATGAAGATTACAAAAAAGCTAAAGAATGTTATAATTATATAATTAAAAATGATCCTAATGGTATAAATGATCCTGATATTGGACAATTAGTTAATTTGATGAGAAATTTTTAATTAGCAGGAGGAAAACTAATGATAGATATGCATTGTCATATACTGCCAAATATTGATGACGGCTCAAAAAATCTTGAAATGAGCATTGAAATGCTTGAAATTGCAGAAAAGAATAGAACAGAGAAAATCATTGTTACCCCTCATTTTTATAGAGGTTATTTTGAAAATGATTATAAGGATGTATTAGGTTATGTTAAAGATTTAAATTCAGCAGCTAAAGAAAATGGAATAGATATAAAATTATATCCAGGTCAGGAAGTCTTTGTAGATAAATATACTGTAGAGGATTATAAAAATGGTACTATTCAGGGGTTGAATAACTCCCGATATTTACTAATAGAGTTTCCTATGGATGTTTTGCCCAATAATGCTTTAGATGTTATTTATGAATTAAAACTTCTGGGTGTAAGACCAATAATTGCGCATCCGGAAAGATATGCCTATGTTTTGGGGAAACTTACTAACATAAACAAATTTGTAGAAGAGGGCTGTTTATTTCAGATTAACACTTCAAGTATATTAGGACTAATGGGTAAACATGTAAAACAAGCTGCCTACAGCCTTATGGAAAACGGATTATGTAATTTTATTGCTTCCGATGCACATTCCACAGGAAAAAGGTGTCCAAACATTGGTGAAGTAATGAATGAGATTAAAAAAAATCATGGAGAGATTTATGAATTAGTTCAACAAAATGCAAATTGCGTTTTAAACAATGAAGATATAAATGTAAATATGAAAAAAATTGAAAAAAATAAGAGTATGTTTTCTTTTTTTTTTAAATAGGTAACATTGAACAACTAATTTTTGTTTATTACAACAATGGGGGCAGATAGTTTTTTATTATTTAATATATAATTTTTTTCACATGCCTAAAAAAATAAGAAGGGCGTATAATATAATCTTATTTTGTAAAAATAACATGTAAAGAGTTGATTAAAAAAACAGTAAAAGGTGATGTTGCATATGTTATTTTCATATAAAAGGATAAAAACCATTGTTCCTATCTTAATAAAAAAATTAATTGAAGATGACATCTTTGCGCTATCATCCCAACTTGCATACAGTCTACTGCTTTCTTTTTTTCCATTTTTAATATTCTTAATCACAATAGTAAGCTACAGTAATATAAAAGTGGAATATATAATGAATAATATTAGAACCTTTGTACCTAATGAAGTATACGGGCTTGTGCATAAAACTATTATGGAAGTGATGAATAAGAGAAATGGAAGGCTTTTGTCTTTAAGCTTAGTACTTACAATCTGGTCAGCATCCTCGGGTTTTAATGCGGTTATAAAAGGATTAAACAAGGCATATGATGAAAAAGAATCTAGAAACATTATTATTTCACAAATAATCTCAATAGTTTTCACCTTAGCACTTGTCACAATAATAATATTAGCAATTTTTCTACTTGTTTTTGGAGAAAACACCGGTTACATGGTTGCTAAGTGGTTTGGGCTAAGCAATGCATTTTATTTGTTTTGGCACGCATCTAGGTATATCTTAATAATAATTATAATGACTTTTGTATTTTCACTTCTCTACATATATGCTCCTTGTAAAAAACATTCACTAAAGAAAGTACTCCCTGGTGCAATATTCTCCTCCATTGGATGGGTACTAACGTCGCTATGCTTTTCTTTTTATATAAATAATTTTTCCAACTATTCAAAGCTCTACGGAAGCCTTGGGGCAGTAATAATTCTAATGCTGTGGCTTTTAATTAGCTCCTTTATAATAATATTAGGAGGAGAAATAAATTCAGTTCTTATGTAAGGCATATTCAAAAAAATAACAATTCAGTAGGCTAGTTTATTTTTTTGAATATGCCAAATATGAGTAATGTTAAGATGTTGTTTTTAAATGATAAAACTGTAATAAAATATATGTTTACAGAACTACTAATTTGTTGTATTATTCATTTGTTAGAATAATATTAAACAAGGCACATTCAAGAAAATAACAAGTCAGTAGGCTAGTTTATTTTGCGTCATGTGTCTAAAGAGATAGAAGGTTGGAATGTGAATAGAGCGGTTATAAAAGCAATTCTTGTAGTAATGACAGCGTCACTAATTTTTGTTGGATGCAGTAAAAATACCGCTGTTAATAAAAATGTTAGTGCAAGTTCAACGGATGTTAGA
>Ga0255360_1000123_pt1 | contig 22180 bp, 16 predicted proteins | sample GFST50metaG_FD_186004 | JGI IMG/M metagenome (GOLD analysis project Ga0255360, IMG submission 186004) | Peat soil microbial communities from Stordalen Mire, Sweden - G.F.S.T50 | ecosystem: Environmental > Terrestrial > Soil > Wetlands > Peat | place: Sweden: Norrbotten County, Stordalen Mire... | reverse complement strand
AAATGTATATTTATTATGTGAAAGGATGATTTCGTTATGAAAGATAAAGTTGTTTTAGCATATTCAGGAGGTCTAGATACTTCTATTACAATTCCATGGCTTAAGGAAAACTATGATTTAGATGTAGTTGCTGTATGTGTAAATGTTGGCCAGAATGATGATATGAAAGCAGTTGAAAAAAAAGCAATTAGTTCAGGTTGCTATAAGATTTATGTTGAAGACGTTAAAGAGGAATTCGTAAAAGAATACTTATTCAAAGCAATTAAATCTGGAGCAGTGTATGAAGGAAAATACCTTCTAGGAACATCCTTTGCAAGACCCTTAATTGCAAAAAAACTTGTTGAAATAGCACATAAAGAAGGAGCAAAATACATTTGCCATGGTTGTACTGGAAAAGGAAATGATCAGGTAAGATTTGAAACTAGTATAGCTGCTATTGATCCTTCTATAAATATAATAGCACCTTGGAGAATATGGGATATAAAATCAAGAGAAGATGCTATAGATTATGCGGAAAAAGTTGGAGTAGAGGTTCCTGTAACAAAGGAAAAAATATATTCAGAAGACATGAACCTATGGCATATAAGTCATGAAGGCGGAGATCTTGAAGATCCTAAAAATGAACATAAAACTGAAATTTATTCAATGATTGTTCCACCAGAAAAAGCAAAAGATGAGGCCAGTTATGTAAGCATATACTTTGAAGAAGGAATTCCAAAGAAGGTTGATGGTAAAGAACTTGAACCTGTAGAAATGCTTCAATTTTTAAATAAAATTGGTGGAGAAAACGGTATTGGTGTAGTTGATTTAGTTGAAAATAGATTGGTTGGAATGAAGTCTAGAGGAGTTTATGAAACTCCAGGTGGCACAATTTTGTATGCTGCTCATGAAGAATTAGAGAGTCTTACTATGGAAAAGAACTCTTTTCACTATAAACAACTTGTAGCTCAGAAGTATGCTGAACTTGTTTATGATGGACTTTGGTTCACAAATTTAAAGGAAGCATTGGATGCATTTATTGATAAAACTCAAGAAAATGTAACTGGAACAGTAAAACTAAAATTGTATAAGGGAAATATTATGGTTGCAGGTATTGATTCTGATAATGCACTTTATGATGAGGGAATATCATCTTTTGGAGCTAGTGAATTGTATGATCATAAGGATGCAGAAGGATTTATAAAATTATTTAGTTTACCATATAAAATAAAAGCACTAAAGGCATCTCAAAAAAAATAACAAGTCAAATTAAGATGACTAAGGATAAAAAGGCAGGTAATTAGTTATGAAGCTTTGGGGCGGAAGATTTGAAAATGCAGAAAGTAAGCTTATGGAGGATTTTAATAGCTCCTTAAGTTTTGATAAAACTCTATATAATGAGGATATTGTTGGGAGTATAGCTCATGTACAGATGCTTGGTAAATGTAATATACTTGATGGCTCAGATGTAGAAAAGATAATTCGAGGATTAAATTCAATACTTCAAGATATTGAAGTAGGAAAACTTAAAATTGAAGGGGATTATGAAGATATTCATAGTTTTATTGAAGTGAATTTAATTGAAAGAATAGGTGAAGCAGGCAAGAAGATGCATACTGCTAGAAGTAGAAATGACCAAGTTGCTTTAGATACAAGGTTATATTCAAAAAATATGGCACAGGAAGTAGTAAAGAGTTTAAAGCAATTGTTAAAAACCATTAAAAAAATTGGAGAAGACAACAATTATATTATGCCTGGCTATACTCACATGCAAAGGGCGCAGGTTGTGACTTTTAAGCATCATATGATGGCTTATTACAGCATGTTTCAAAGAGATGTTAAGAGAATAGAAAATGCCCTGGAAATTATGGATATAAGCCCACTTGGTTGCTGTGCTCTTGCAGGTACTACCTATGAGACAAATAGAAAACTTACAGCTGAAGAGTTAGGTTTTAGTGGAGTAGCAGATAATTTTCTAGATGGAGTTAGTGACAGAGATTATTTAATAGAACTTATGTCAGATTTTTCTCTTATTATGATGCATCTTAGTAGACTAAGTGAGGAGTTAATAATTTGGAGTACCAAGGAATTTGACTTTATACAAATTAGCGACGAGTTTTCCACTGGCAGTAGTATTATGCCTCAAAAGAAAAATCCGGATGCTGCAGAGCTTATAAGAGGGAAAACAGGACGTGTTTACGGAAGTCTGATATCACTTCTTACAACAATGAAAGGAATTCCGCTGGCTTATAACAAAGACATGCAGGAAGATAAGGAATGCTTTTTTAATGCGTTAAATACATCTCTTAGCTGCATAAAGGTTATGAATGGCATGCTTGGAACTTTAAAAGTAAAAAAAGCATCAATGTTTAATGCTGTAAAAAAGGGATTTTTAAATGCTACAGAGGCTGCGGATTATCTTGTAAATAAAGGAATGGCGTTTAGAGATGCACACGGGGTTATTGGAGAGATAGTACTAAAGTGTGAAAGTGATGATAAATCAATAGAAGAGCTTACGTTAGAAGAACTCAAAGGATTTAGTGAACTTTTTGATGAGGACATATATAAGTTTATTGATTACAAAAACACCTTAAGTCGTGGAATAAAAAAAGAAATGAAATAGTAGAGAGCAGGAGAACAGTTTCCTGCTCTTTTTTTCTTTGAAAATATTTACATTAACAACATAATTATGAATTTAATAAAAATAAGATATTGCTTTTGTAAATTTCATATATATTATAACAGATGAAAGAATAACAATGAAAAAGTATCATTTTCATGTTATAATTACATTATATTTTACTGAAAATGCAAGAAAACAATTAGTAGACTTTCATTTATGAGAAAAGGGGGCAAAATTCATGGAAAAAGATTTTTCATTAAGTAATGACAATGCAATGATTAATTTTACTGTTAAATACTGTACAACACATGAGGAACTTTTGACAAGTAACGGCTTTAAAAAGGTTACTTTGGCATATTTAAGATCTCTAGAAAAAAGAGGATCTAATGTATATAAATATATTAGTGAAATAAGCATAGGCTACAATAATAAAAAGATAACTGACAGGGTAATTGATTTTTTGAAGCTGTTGACTATAATGGACAAAGAATCAATTATTGGGCTGGATGAAAAATATAAAAGTATATTTGAAGATAAAGGTATACTTATAAATTTTATAGAAGGGTTATATGGATTTTGGAGAAGGCTTGAGAGATACACTTTTATAGAAAATGTAAGTGTAAATGAGGGCTTTGGAAATGTGAGCTTTATAGATGCAAATGCAAGATTTTCAAACCTCATATTATCAACTTATAGAAAAATAGAAGAGAATATTGAAGGACATAAACCAAAGGTTTATAGACAGCTTCCTGCTGGTGGAAATGTAGGGGTCATTGTAAATAATATAAAATGGAACCTAACGGAAGATTATGAGTGCCTAAAGGAAATTCCTTTTATTGACTCTGTACTAATTGACCCACCATTTATAACATACCCTAAGAAGAACACAAGGGATGGATTATTTAGTGAAGTGAAGGAAAATCCATTACAGTATTGTGCAATAAAAAAACAACATTGGTTTTGCTTTCCTGCAAAAGTTGGAGAACTTACGGCGTTTATATATTTTCATAGAGATTTTATGAGTCACGGTGTCTCATTATGTAACTTGTTTGAAATGGCTAGACGTGAAGAATATGAAAATAAAAAACCAGACATTGTTTATGTATTTGGAGCAAAAGATGAAGCAGAAAAAGTAAAAACAGTTTTTTATGATGATACTAAAAATGATATAATGCTGGGATATGTAAGCTATGGAGAAGAAATTGACTATTTTGGATATATGAAAAAAATGACATTAACGCTTCATAATCTAATTATGATAAAGAGGGGCTATTTACCCATACATGGTGCTATGGTAAATATTGTAACTAAAAATGGTAAAGTATCAAATATAATCATAATGGGTGACAGTGGTGCTGGAAAGTCTGAAAGCTTAGAAGCCTTTAGGGAGCTAAGCGAAGATTATATAAGTGATATGACCATAATATTTGATGATATGGGTGTAGTTAAACTGAATGGTGATAATAAACCTTTAGGCTTTGGAACTGAAATAGGTGCCTTTGTAAGATTAGATGATTTAGATCCGGGATATGCCTTTAGAGAAATTGACAGAAGTATATTTATGAATCCTGACAAAATAAATGCTAGACTTGTAATGCCAGTTGCGACTTATAATGACATAACAAAGGGATATCCAATAGACTTGTTTTTATATGCAAACAATTATGATGATGGTGAAAAATTAGAATTCTTCAATAACTTAGAGGAGGCACTAAAAACCTTTAGAGACGGTGCGAGAATGGCAAAGGGAACAACTACAGAAGAGGGATTAGTTAAAACTTACTTTGCAAATCCATTTGGTCCTGTTCAGAAAAAAGAAGAAACTGATAAACTTCTAATTGAGTATTTTGATAAATTTGAGAAGAGTGGAGTGAAAATAGGACAACTTAGAACTTGTTTAGGATTAAAGGGAAAAGAAAAGGATGGACCAATGGAAGCAGCTAAGAAACTTTTGGATATTGTAAAAACAATTTAAGGCAAGAGATAATAGTGAGCTGTCGTAAAATAATTAGTTATTTTACGACAGCTCACTATTATCTCTTATCTCTCAGCTCTTCTTTCGGTATCTCTGCCGAAAAAAGAAATAGAATACAAACCGGCAATACCAACTAAAGCAAAAATAATTCTAGTAAATGTTGACATATTACCAAATATGGCTCCAACCAAGTCAAATTGGAAGAAACCTATTAAGCCCCAATTTATAGCTCCAATAACAACTAGAACAAGCGAAATAATATCTAAGCTTTTCATAAAAAGCCCATCTCCTTTATTGAAATTTACAACACTATTATGTGTAGTTTTCAATAAATTATAACTGGCTAAAATTGGATATTCCTATCAATTGGTTGAGAAAGTGATATAAAGGTATTAGTCCTTTGAACACCTTCAATGCTTTGTATTTTGTTAATAAGCAATTCCTGTAAATCTGATATGCTTTTACAGATTACCTTTGCAAAAATAGAGTAATCTCCTGTAGTATAGTGAAGTTCAACTATTTCATTTATGTTTTTTAGTTTTTCAAGAACACTTGTATAAGAAATAGCCTTGTCTAGAAATATGCCTACAAAGCAACAAACATCGTAACCAAGCTTAGAGTTATCAATGATTAACTTTGTTCCTTTAATGATGCCCATATCCTCCATTTTTTTCATTCTTACATGAATAGTACCACCACTAACATGGCACATTCTAGCTATTTCTAAATAAGGTGTTCTAGAATTTTTCACCAAAATATCTAAAATTTGAATATCAAGTTCATCTAAACCACTAATATTAAAATTCATCCAAACCAACTCCTATGTTTAACAATCAATAATATTATACCAAATTTATTGACGATTTATCAAAACAAAAATTTGCAATTTCATATAAGTTTCATAATTTTTAAATATTTAAGCTTAAAATTGATAAAATATCAATATTAGCACGATATATTATTAGTATTACACTTTTTATGGGAGAAATATACATGTGATTTTTAAATAATCCTTCTAGTTTCAAAAAAATAAAAAGTAGTGTATAATTTTTATTGACGAAAAGAACAATTTGGGGGAGTTTTATGTTTTCATTAGAAAGAGATTCAAAGCTAACTTTGAATAGTAAAATTTTAAATAAATACAACATGGAAAGCATTGCATATTTTGATATTGAAACTACGGGTTTTGATAAACACGATGATATAATAATGTTAATATCTTTAGGTTGGTTTAAAGAAGATGGAGATTTTCATATAAAGCAGTACTATGCAGAAAAAGAAATGGATGAAAAACCACTTCTAGAAGCTTTTAAGAAAGACCTTGAAGGATACAATATATGGTGTTCATATAATGGAAAGGCTTTTGATGAGCCATTTATAAAGAATAGGATGGCAAAAAACAATATTTATGGTTTTGTACCACCAGAGGAGCATTTAGACTTATACAGATTAATTAGACCATATTATAAGCAGCTAGGATTAAATAGATGTAACTTGAAAAGTGTTGAAAAGTACATTGGCATAAATAGATTGGACAAGATTGATGGGGGAAAAAGTGTTGAATTGTATGAAAAATACTTGTGCACTAAAAGCGATAAAATAAGAGAGATAATAATGCTTCATAATTATGAAGATGTGTTAAATCTTCCTAAAATATTTAAAGTAGTTTTTCAAATAGATACTGGATGTGATTTTGCTAGAGAAGATGGTATAACAGAAAAACAGCTTGGCTATCTAAAATATTTATTAAATAAAAATAAAATAGGGATAGAAATAAATTATAATAAAATTTCTAAAAAAGCAGCTTCTAGAATAATAGATAGTTTAATTAAAGGAGTTTATGATGAGAAGAAAATATTAGAAATTGTTGAAAAAAGTTATTAGGAACAATTTAACAATAATGCATTAAGATTGCATATGTACTGATTCCAGGAAAAAATTGCCTAGAAAAGTAAATATTATATTGCTAATATAAGTAAATATATGTTATATTAACTTATATTAACTAATATGTAAGAGGTAGTTTTAATGCAAAAGAAAATAACAAAAAACTTAATTAATATATCACATGCTTTAATTAGATTAGTCTTGATTGCTTTCGCTTTCTTCTACGGACTAACCTTCAAAATAGTAAATGACGGCTTCTGGCACATAAAAGTAGGGCAATACATTATAAAAAATGTATGCATCCCATATCATGACATTTTTTCTTGGTACGGAAAAAGTATGAACCTTAAATGGATTAGTCATGAATGGCTATTTGGAATTGTTGCTTACTTAGTCTACTCCATTCACGGATTTTTATCTGTTTCTATTTTCATGGGAGTGGCTAATGTTATAACATGTATTTTGCTTTATGTGTTTACAAAGCTAAGAAGCAAAAATAGATGGGTTGCATTAATTTGTACAAGCTCTTATTTGGTGTCCTTATATAGCGATGTTGGCTTGGCTTTTAGGCCGATTACCGTTTCTGTTGTTGTAATTCTTTCCTTATGCATTTTATTAGAGAAAAGAAAATATTTAATTGGACTCATTGTTTTAACAATAGGCATAAACCTGCACGGTGGAGTATATCCAATTTATATAATTATATTTGCTTATTACACGCTTTTTAAAAACTATAAATATTTTATTGCATCACTTTTTTGTATTTTAGTAAATCCGTATACTTATAACATATATATGTATACAATAAATGCTATGAAAGAAATGTCCCTTGAAAAAACCTATATTAACGAGTGGAAGGTTACAGCCTTATATGACTATAAGGCTTCTTTAATAATTGTTGTTTTTATGGTATTTATTTGTGCACTTAATAAAATTAAATTGAAAGATATATTATTTTCAAGTAGCATCATAATTTTAGCGCTTTCTTCAGAGAGGCAGATTATATTTTTATCAATTTTAGCACTACCAATTTTAGCAACATATATACTAGGTGCATTAGAAAATTTCCTTAGTAGTTTTCCAAAAGGAATATACATAAGAGATATGATAACCAAAGAATTGTTAAAGACAATTATTTTCATTGTTATTGAAGCTATTTTGATTATACCTAATGTTTTCTACACATATAATTTCTTTTCAAACAAAATGTCTTTGTTTAAGGTAGATAACAGCAATGAGCCAATTTATGCAGCTAATTATATTAATAATCATCCACAGGTTAAATATAGCCATTTACTAAGCCATTACAATGATAGTCCATATCTTATTTTTAGAGGAATTCCAAGTTTTGTGGATAGTAGAGCAGACTTATTTTTGCCAAGTTATAATAAGAATACAAATGCTTTCTATGATTTTATGAGAGCTTTTGTAGATTTGTATGAACCTCAGCAACTTATCAGCAAATATAAAATAGATTATATATTAGTAAATAAGTCATATAGTATATATGGCACTTTGGAAGGCTATAAAAATCTCTCTGTAATTTATGAAGATGATAACTATTGTATATTTAAGGTGGACTATTTTCAATAAAAATTCAATATATGTATTCTAAATGTGGCTTATTATGAAGAAATTGAGTTATAATATTATTATAAGGTTTGTTTTTTATTAAAAGAAAGAGTGATATAAGTGATTATTAGAAATAATATTATAAAAGTTGATAAGATTGATTTAGAGCAGGTTTTTAGTATTGGTGAGGAAAATTTGCTGTATGAGGATGCACTATTTTTCGATTTGGAGCATTACGTTTATAAAAAGCCAATATGCATTGGGGTCTTTGGCTGCTCATATTATGATAAGTTATCAAATTCTATTTGTGTGACACAGTATATGATAGAAAATAAGAAGGATGCTTCAAAAATTGTTAAAATGGCGGAGGAATATTTTAAAGAGCAAAAGTATAAGTTTGGTAAAAAATACATTGTTACTTTTTCAGGCAATAATGATTTTACCATTTTGAGATATTTGTATAACAAAATGAGCATAAAGTACAAGGTAGAGGATTATTTTTTGGAAATTGATCTTCAAAAGGAATATGAAAAGGAAAAGAAAGAGGGCATAGGTCTAAAGAAGCTTGAAAAGATATTCGAAATTCATAGAGAAACTGCTCTAATAAGCGGTTCTAATCTTGCAAAAACAATAAATAAAATAATATGTGATGATACTTATTTTGATAGAATGCCTAAGGAAAAGAAGGATAAGATATTATTTTATAATGAGCAAGATGTAGTAAGTTTATTTCATATTATTACAAGCTGGAAAAAATATATTAAAATTGGAGAAAAAGAACAAGAAAATTTTACAACAAGTGATTAATTTATTTAATTTGTGGTAATCATCATGATATGTGCGATTCTATTGTACAAATAATATTATGGAGATGACAAATTGAATTTATTATTTAGAATCAAGAAAAGAAAAGCTGGTTTCACACTTATTGAAGTAATTGTTGTTATTGCAATTCTTGCAATACTTGGTGCAATTCTTGTACCAAATGTACTTGGATATAGAATGAAAGCTGAAAAATCCAATATTCAAACTAGTGCCAAGACCGTGGTTAGTTCTATAGAGGCTTATAATTCTGACAAGGATGATAATACGGATCAAATTTCTGATAGTTCAGGTTCAATTGATTACGCCTCAGGAATTACAGAATTAATTACAGAGAAAATATTGGATTCAAGTAAAATACCTAGTTGTCTTGATGGGACTCATGAGGTAAAGACTGTAGCAGATTTAGAACAAGTAGCAAATGGAGACTTTTCCGTAAATACAATGAATGGAGAGCAATCCACAATTACTGTTACAGAGCCAGGTTCTACACAGGCTTCATCAACTACTACAGGTAAATAAATATTAGGCATATTCAAGAAAATTACAAGTCAGTATCCTAGACTATTTTCTTTCATATGCCTTATTATGTAAGGAATTATGGTGATTGAGCAATGAATTTAATTATTGGTTTATTTGTATTTATTACTGGTTTAATATTTGGAAGTTTTTTTAATGTGTGTATTTTTAGAATTCAAAAGGGAGAGTCCATTTCATATCCTCCTTCTCATTGTACTAATTGTAACAATAGATTAAAATGGTATGATTTGGTGCCAGTATTAAGTTATGTTTTCTTAAAAGGGAAATGTAGATACTGCAGGGAGAAAATATCACTTAGGTATCCAGCTATAGAATTAATAACGGGCATTTTATTCTATTTAGTGTATTTTAAATATGGAATAACTATTTTAACATTAAAATTTATAGTTTTCATATCCATCCTTATAATTATTGGGATGATAGACTTTGACACTACGGATGTGTATTTTAGTACTACGGTAACAGGTATGATTTTGGGCGTGGTGTCTATTATAGCTGAGGCATATTTAAAAAATGGAATAATTACCTATGTCCTTGGAGGGATCCTTGGAGGGGGACTAATAGCTCTTATTATAATAGTGTCAAAGATAATTATTGGTACTGAAGGTATGGGATGGGGAGATGCTGAAATATGTTTAGTATGCGGTCTTTTCCTTGGACTTAAACTTATCATTGTGATGTTAATAGTTTCTTTTGTACTGGGTGGGATAATAGGCGTAGCATTAATTGTTATGAAAATAAAGAGTAGAGAAGATTATATACCTTTTGGACCATTTATTGTGTTTGCAGCTGTTTTTACGGTGTTTTTTGGACAAGGTATTGTAAGTTACTATTTTTCAATGTTAATGAGATAAAATGAATTAATATTTTTGCATACTACATTGGGATTCTTTGGAATAAATTTATAATTTTAAACTTGTTATTCAAAAAAGTGTGTACATATACTGTGCTACAGCAGTATACGTACACACTTTTTTGCATTACTACCCCATCTAATAACTGAAAAAGCATTAAAATATTACTGAATATGTAGAATATTGTCGAAACATTATTGTATACGCTTTCTTTAAATAGTAATATAATCTAATTATGTAGTATTTAAAGGGGGAAAGGCATAATGTTGAAAAATAACAAAAAAATTATCATGATTTGTATAATGTCTATGGCATTAACAGCAAAAATGTCGTTTACACATATTGTAAAAGCTGCTGTAATAACTAATCCTACAAATCAAAGCCAAGTGTATAATTGGAATAATGTAGCTATAGGTGGTGGAGGATTTATTCCTAATATTATCTTCAATCCATCAGAAAAAAATTTAGTTTACGCAAGAACAGATATGGGAGGCGCCTATCGTTGGGACACAACTACCAATTCTTGGAAGTGCATAACAGATTGGATTAGCGCTGCTGATTGGAATTATATGGGGTGTGATAGTTTAGCTTCAGATTCAGTGGACCCTAATAGAGTATACATAGCAGCTGGTTGCTATACAAGTGACTGGGTTAATCAGAATGGAGCAATACTACGTTCTGCGGATAGAGGAAATACTTGGCAAAAATACACATTACCTTTTAAGGTTGGAGGAAATGAGGATGGAAGAGGTATGGGAGAACGTCTTGCTGTAGATCCAAATGACGATAGTATTCTTTACATGGCGGCAAGTCGGGGCAACGGTCTCTGGAAAAGCACCAATTATGGAAAATCATGGAGTAAAGTCACCAGCTTTCCTACAGGAGGAGACTTTGTTGATCAATGGTGTGGTGATATAGGTTTGGTGTGGGTTACATTTGATAAAAATTCAGCTGCTACCAAAGCAGATAATGTTAAACATATAAGAGGCTCAGCATCTCAAACCATATATGTAGGTTTGGCAGATAGTAAACATAGCATATACCGTAGTACAGATGGTGGACAAACATGGGCACCAATACCAGGTGAACCTACAAAAGTAACTTATACAAAAACAGTAAATGGATCTAAGGTATCTGAGACAGATAGCATTTTTCCTCACCATAGCATATTAGCTTCAAATGGAATGTTATATGTTTCTTACAGCAATGGAGTTGGACCATATGATGGTTCAGAAGGACAAGTGTGGAAATATGATACTAATAAAGATACTTGGACAAATATTAGTCCTACTGATTCTTCAAATGGAGATTCAAGTTATTGGGGCTACGGTGGCCTCGGAGTGGATGCACAACATCCAGATACTGTAATGGTTTCAACAATAAATGAATGGTATCCAGATGGAAATATCTACCGTTCTACAAATGGAGGTGCAACTTGGAAAGCTGCTTGGTCAACTGCATGGGACAATACTGCAAAGGCAATGGTGAGAACTAATAGTTACAATCTTGATTATTCAGTTTCTCCATGGCTTGATTGGGGTAATGAAGCAACTGCACCATCAGTAGTAACATCGCCAAAGCTTGGTTGGATGATGGATTCTGTTGTTATTGACCCATTCAACTCAGATCACATGATGTATGGAACTGGAGCAACTTTGTATGCTACAAACGATCTTACTAATTGGGATAAGAAGGGCAGTAAATTTGATATTGCTCCAAATGTAAAAGGACTTGAGGAAACAGCCGTAACAGATTTGATAAGCCCACCTTCTGGTGCACATTTATTTAGTTCAATTTTGGACATTGGTGGCTTCAAGCATGATGATTTATCTGTTGCACCTGAAATGCCAAAAACACCAGTTATAGGAAGTAACAGTAGTGAAGATTATGCAGAGTTAAATCCTTCTGTAATAGTCAGAGTAGGAGGTGCGGAAGATGGTAGTAAGTGTCCTGAACTTGCATATTCTTCTGACGGAGGAAATACATGGAGCACAGGTAAAATTGCCAATACAGATGGGAATGGTTCTGGAATTGTGTCAGTGTCAGCTAATGGAAAGACCATAGTATGGAGTGAGACAGCATCAACTGCAAAAGTGTGCTATTCAACTGATAATGGTAAAACATGGATAGCTTCTAATGGAGTGCCTGCACAGAGTGAGGTAAGATCTGATAGAGTAAATTCAAATAAATTTTATGCTTTTTCCGGCGGAAATTTCTATGTGAGCACTGACGGAGGAGCTAATTTTACAAATACAGGAGCTACAGGACTTCCAGCTAAAAGTTCAGTTAATTTTAAAGCTGTACCTGGAATTGAAGGTGATGTCTGGATAGCAGGAGGAAGTGACTCAGAAGGTGTATATGGAGTGTGGCATTCTACAGATTCAGGAAAAACATTTACAAAGCTTTCAAATGTACAGAAGGCTGATGTAATAGGATTTGGTAAAGCTGCACCAGGACAAAATTATATGGCACTTTATATTAGTGGAGAGGTTAATGGGGTAATCGGAATATTCCGTTCAGATGATGAAGGTAAAACTTGGATAAGAATAAATGATGATAATCATCAATATGGAGCTACTAACTTTGCAATTACTGGAGATCCAAGAATATACGGACGTGTTTACTTGGCCACAAATGGTAGAGGTATTATATATGGTGATATACCAACTGGACAGTAAAATAGTGTAGTTATAAAATATTTTTTAAATATAAAAATTATAAAGGGGATTCTAATATGAAGAAGAAGAGTTTAAGTCTAATTATAGCGTTAACTTTAGCATCAACTACCATATTACCGGCAGCTAATATTTTTGCGGACACTACTACACCAGTAACAACAGCAACACCACCACCAGTAACAACAGCACCAGCATCAACATATGGTATTGAATATGAAGGTCAAGTTCAAAGTATTGGATGGCAAGCATCAGTTACTACAATTGGAGATCAACAAGATATTACTACTGTTTCAGAAGCTGGTACTGTTGGAAAAAGTTTAAGAGTTGAAGCATTAAAAATTACAGGAACCAATTTACCAGCAGGAGCAAGTATTACTTATCAGAGTCAAGTACAGCATATTGGATGGCAGGCACCAGTTACTACAACTGGAAACACAGCTATTGATTCTGCTGCAGAATCAGGAACAGACGGCAAAGGTCTTAGAGATGAAGCAATAAAAATAACTTTAAACGGAATGCCTGGATATGGAATAAAATATCAAGCATACGTTCAAAATAGTGGATGGATGGATTCTGTTGAGACTGATAATGGCACAGACATTACTGCAGCTGCAATAGCAGGTACTGTTGGAAAAGGTCTTAGAATTGAAGCGGTAAGAATAGAACTGGTAAAAACTGATGCTGAAAAAGCTGCAGAAGTAACTGCAATAAATGCAGTAGAAATAGCAGAAGCTTCAGGAATGACAGTGGATAAAGACGCAGCTACAAAAGCTATAGCAGATGTACAAGATGCAGCAGAAAATGCAGCATTAACTGCTAGAATAAATGCATTAAATGCACCTATAACAGTTAGTTCAGTAAAAGCAACAAGTACTAATAGTTTTGCAGTAGCACTTAGCGCCGCACCACTAGATACTTCAACATATACATTTACAGTTTTAAGTGGTACAACTCCTGTAACTATGACACCATCCTGGAGTGCTGATGGAGCAACAGCTACATTGACAAGCGCGTCAAATCTTCCAGCTGGTACTTATACTGTTGATATAAAAAATGGAACAACTGATCTTGGAACTACAAGTGTAACTATAACAGAACAGAAAATAGCTAGTATTAAAATAACTTCAACTACATTAGCAGTTCAGACTGCGAATGGTATTCAGACTGGATATGCAAGTTATAAAGTATTAGATCAATATGGAACTGATATTACAGCGTTACCTATTGCTAATACTATAACATTCCAAACTGGAGTAGGAGGTATTAATGCAAGTAATGGTGAAATTACTATAAAACCAAGTGCTAACATGAATCTCATTACATTCCCAACAGTTGAAATTATGGCATATGATTTAACAAGTGGAATTTCAACAAGTGCTGCATTAAAAACATCTACACAAGTAGGAACATTAAGTTCTTTTGTACTGGGAACAGCATTAACAAATGCTAGTAGTGGAGTATTAACTGGAGGAGATTGTACAGATGTATTCTACCTTCCATTTACTGCTACAGATATAGATGGTAACCCTACGACAAATTACAATTTAATTACTGCAGGTTTAATAACACAAAACATAGGTGGTAATCCAAATTGCTTAATTACAACAGATCCAGATGTAACAGCACAAATTATACAAGATCCAAATAATGAAAATAATGCAGTAATTCAAGTAACTGATAATGGAAATGAAGTTCTTCAAGATATGCCAGTAGTAATTACTGCTATGACATATACAGGAAAGAGTTCATCATTTAAGGGTACATTAAAGAGACAAGAAACATTATATAAAATAACATTACAACCTCCAGCAGCTACTGTAGCTCAAAATGATACTTCAGTAACAATTCCATTTACAGCTGTAGATCAAGATGGAAATGCAATAACATCATATAGTAGTTTCTTTGACGCAAAAAATAATCCGCTATATACATTTAGTAGTGGTACTACACTTGTAAAAAACGCGGATGGATCTGCTTCAATAGTATTAACTGCATCATCTAATGCGGGATTTGGAGCTACTGGAAATCAAATTGTAACAGCAACTACAACATCAGGTCAATATAGTTCGGTAAATATTGATATTGAGAAGAATGCAGGAGCTTATAGTTTAACATTGGGTTCATCAATTGTAACTTCTATGGAACAAGGAGGTTCGCACGAAGGCATAGGTGTAGTACCTAATAGTAGTACCTATCCAGGTGGTTTAACTGCTTTAGATCAATATGGTAGAACTCTTGACCTTGCAAACAATCCAGGAACTTACGAAATTACAGCAACTAGTAGTGATACAAGTGTGGTTGCTTTAAATCCAACACCAGTTGCAGTTGGTACCAGTGCTATTACTCTTACAGCTGGACAGCCAGGATCAGCAACAGTTACATTTAATTTGATTGATACATCTAAGCCAGCTGCACAGCAGGTACTTGATACTAAATCAGAAGTAATATCAGTTGTGCCGTATAGTGCTATTACAGGATATACATTATCTTCATGGACAACTCCTATATATGAATGGAATATTACTCCTGGTTCGGAGCCAGCAAATTATCAAAAATGGTCTGGTGCTGCTTACATTCCTATTTATGGTAAAACAGCAAGTGGAGCAGAAGTACAATTATCTGATAAAGCACCAAATGGACAGAATACAGTATTGGGAGTAAGTTTTGATAGTCCTTATTTCAGACAAGTTACAGTGGGGGATACAACTGTCCCTGAAGATGGTGTACAAATTTTGGGATATGTTGATCCAAGTAACACTTCAACAACAGAAACTGGTAATTTTACTGTAACAATTATGGGTACAGATGGTCAGGTTCACGCAATAACTGCACCAATTACATCTTCATCTGCACCGCAAGTAGCCAATTCAGTAAATGTTTCTGTATCTTCTACAACTCCTGGTATTTCAGTAGATAGTACAGGAAGTAATATAACAATTAACACTAATTATGTTAATTTAACTAGTGCTGGATTTGCAGTTGGAGATTATTTATCAGAATTTGATCCATCAGGTAATTATGTTGGTAAAGAAATCTACTTGTATGCGACAGATCAGTATAATAAGGAAAATTTACCTATAAACGTCATACAAACTTCAGCAACAGTTAATGGATCAGCAGTTACTACTCAATATGTAGATAGTACAGGTAAGATCTTAGTTACTCCTACACCTGGTACTGATATTGCACTTACTGCAGTTGCTAATGGAAAAACTGAATCAATTAAGTTAATGTTCGTTGCAGGTCAAGCTGACACAACAAATCTAGCTGCTGCAATAAAGACTGCAAGTACTGACTTAGCCGGTTATACATCTGCTTCATGGAATAAGTCTTGTGATAATTTACAGTCTGCATTAAATACTGCTCAAACAGATATTGCTAATTTAAACGTAGCTCAGATTGCAATTGATAAGGATACAAATAATTTAACAACTGATATAGGTAGTTTAGTTAATACAACAGCTTCAAATGCTGTAATAGCGAATGCAAATACTGCTGCTACTTCAGACTCAAGTGCTTATTCACATGATGAATTAATTGCAATAAATACTGAAATAGCAAAGGTTAACTACGATATTACATACATAGGTGTTGCTGGCAAAAATGTAACTCAGTCTGTACTTGATGCTGATACAGCTGCTTTAACCAAGGCTGTAAGTAATACAATTGCTATGGCTAGAACAAATAGCCTAAAAGCTCTTAATGCTGAAATAACGGTTGCAAATGCAGAAATTGCAAATCCTAACGGAGCCTCTATGTATACAACTACTGAATGGACTGCTTTAAATATTGAAGTAGGTAAGGCTACCGCAGATGCTGGTAATGCAAGCTTAAATCAGACTGCACTTGATAGTGAGACAACTAGTTTAACAGCTGCTTATAATAATATAAAAGATCAAATAAGTTGGACAGGTGATATAGCAACAAATACCAAAGTTTACTTAAATCTTTTTGATACTGCTAATAATTGGAGCATACCTAGCGGAACAACAATAGTGTCAGCAACTTTTGATAATCCTGCTTTCACGGTAAGTGGTAATCCTACTCCAGGTTGGGGAGGAATAGTTATTTCCACATCAGAGCCATCAGCTAGCTCAACTTTGACAGTGGTGCTTACTGGAAGTGATGGTAATCAACATACAATAACTGAAACCATTACATCTACACCTTAAGCACAATAAGCTACTTCAGTAGGTGGTTTTGTAGATAATTCAAAATCTGCTATTTCGGTAGACAGTACTAAACAAAATATAACAAATAAAAAATAACGGCTATGAAAATGTTCTAATCATTTTCATAGCCGTTATCTTTTTTAGATGCCTTATGCTAAAGCTGCTTCTAATTTTTCAATTCCAACTTTAATTCTTATAATTGATTCTTCTTTTCCTATTATATCTGCAATTTCAAAAGCACCACCAGGTGTAAATGGTTTTCCAGAAAGAGCAGTTCTTAATGGCCATAAAACTATACCATTTTTAACTTCCATTTCTTTTGCAAGTGCCAGCATGGAATCTTGAATGGAATCAATACTCCAATCATTTAATGCTTCAAGCACAGGAAGTGATTTTTTAAGACTAGCAAGTGAATTTTCTGTGTTTGTCTTCATTTTTTTATGAGTATAGATAGCTATATCATACTCAGGAAGAGCATCAAAGAAATCAAGCATTTCAGGTATTTCACCTAAAACTTCAGCTCTAGTCTGTAGAAGTTCACTAATTTTAACAAGATCTATGTTTTTATTTGTTATAACACCTTCATAATATGGAGATGCAAGTTCATGGAACTTTTCAGGAGCCATTCTCTTAATGTATTCACCATTCATCCATCTTAATTTTACAGGATCAAATATTGCTGGGGCTTTATTTATTGTCTTATAGTCAAATTTATCAACTAATTCCTGAAGAGTGAATATTTCATTTTCTCCTTCAGGGTTCCATCCAAGTAAAGATATGAAATTAAGTACTGCCTCTTTTATATAACCTTTGCTTATTAAATCTTCAAAGGAGGCATCACCATTTCTCTTACTAAGCTTACTGTGAGCATCTTTCATTATTGGTGGACAGTGAACATATACGGGTACATCCCATCCAAAAGCTTCGTAAAGTCTGTTATATTTAGGTGCAGATGATAAATATTCGTTTCCCCTTACTACATGAGTTATGCCCATAAGGTGGTCATCTACTACATTTGCAAAATTGTATGTAGGAAATCCATCGGATTTTATAAGAATCATATCATCAAGTTCTGAATTATCTACTGAAATTTTACCGTATATAACATCAGCAAAGGTAGTTGTTCCAGTTGTTATGTTGTTTTGTCTTATTACGTAAGGAACACCATCCTTTAGTTTTTGTTCAATTTCTTCTTTTGCAAGATTTTTGCAACGTTTATCATATTTAAAAGGCCTTTTTAAAGCTTCTGAATTAACTTTCAATATATCAAGTCTTTCCTTTGAACAGAAACAGTAATAAGCTTCTCCTTTTTCAACTAGTTCTTTTGCATAATCTAGATACATACCTTTTCTTTCACTTTGCACATATGGACCAACAGGACCACCTATGTCAGGACCTTCATCGTGCACAAGTCCAGTTTCCTTTAAAGTCTTGTAGATAATATCAACAGCACCTTCTACATAACGTTCTTGATCTGTATCTTCTATTCTTAATATGAATTTACCACCTTCATGTTTTGCAATTAAATAAGTGTATAAAGCAGTTCTAAGGTTACCGATATGCATATAGCCAGTAGGACTTGGTGCAAACCTAGTTCTAATTTCTTTTGAAGACATTTTACTCACTCCTATGAATATAAAATTAAAGCCCCCCACCACTTTAGCCATATGAAAAAAATAACTAGCATACTGACTAGTTATTTTTTTGAATATGCCTTAGATGAAAGGCATTTGTACGAATACTATTCTCATAATAATATAATAGAAAAATGGTGTCAATAGCTAAATAACAATGGAGCTAAAATTTAACTTTTTTCAGGTAAACTATCGCGTATCTCTTATATAAGAGTTACCATCTAGAGGTATAACAACTTGAAGCGGTGGTCTATCATTTATAAGACCTATGGAGTAAATGCTATAAAATTTAGACATTCGGAGATCTATATTGGGTACGTTCAAAAGTAAAGTACCAGTTTTACTATCTTTTATTTGAAAATTGTACTTACCTGCATTTAAAGGAATATAGTCTGTTATTCCTCTATAAGGTATATTATTAAAAAGTTGTGTACCATCTATAAGTGTTAAATCAAGATTTTGTGAGTTTGGAGATAAATTACCAAACCGTATAAAAAATTTACCAGGAATGATTGGACCTTTTGGTTCAAGTATTGGCTGCAAATCTATTTTAGGAAAGTAACCTACTGCAGCAATTGTATAAATTGATGAACCATTTACGGATATGTTCTTTGTTAATAATATCTCGCTTGGTTTAGTTGAATTAACTAATTTTACTGTATAGGTGCCTGGCTGCAATGGGAGATATTGTGTGAAATTTCCATACCGAAGATTTTGTGCTATTCTTTTATTATTTAAATAGACATCAACAGCAGGTGCATTAGGAATGGCATGAAATATTCGTGCATTAGAAACTAAAGATTGTAACCTATAATAATCAGAATATGGATCAAAACTCATATAATTCACCTTTCAAATATTGTTCCTTATTATTATATGTGTTTTGTTTAAATATGATAATCATATATATAGAAAAATTTTTTCCAAGTGAATTATCAAAAGGGGGGGCTGCTTTAAAATCACAATAATGATTTTAAAACAGCCCTTTAATGTAAGAGAACTTAAAGTCATCTTCGTTACAACCCATATACATATTTGCACACCCCTTAATAATCTTTCAACTATTAAAGAGCATCTCAACACATATATAAATCTTGGCTCGATTGCATAAAATACTTTAAAAACTATATAAAGTCTTTCGACCTTATATAACCTTTATACATTAAAAAATTTTAATGTAATAAGCAATCTATACAGTCTCAGCTCGACTATTATACATAATTACGAACCACACATACACCTTTATGGCATATAAATAGCTTTACACCACATATAATAATCTTCCTCCGGCATAATATATAGCATAAGCACACCATATATACACCTTATGTCGAATGTTTTACAACCTATATATATAAATCATAAAATACTCTTTGCTCAACAAGGTTAAATCCTCTTTACGATATTTATGATAACCAATTTGAAAATTATTATGCGATAATTAAAAAAAATATTTTATAATTAAAAAAAATGTGTTGATATATAGTATTTATTGCGGATAATATATAAATATAAAGCAAATTAAAATTGATAAATTTGTTAAAATGAAGAATATTGGCTATAATTTATTATAAAGAGGAGTGTTAAAATGAAGTTTAGTGATAAAAGTATTATAGTCCTTGCAGAAGATGGATTTGAAGATATGGAGGCTATTTACCCTATTTTAAGATTAAGAGAAGAGGGTATTAGAATAACTGTAGTTGGAACAGGAAATAAAGATAGCTATACAGGAGAACATGGATACACTTTAGATGTAGATGATTATCCAAGTACTGTTAAAGCAGAGGAATATGATGGAATTATTATTCCTGGAGGTTTATCAGCATATAAACTTAGAAGTAATATATATATCAAAGATATTGTTTCAACTATAGGTGGTAGTAATAAACTTATTGGTTGCACGGGACTTGGAGCTGCAGTTTTAATTTCTGCTAAAGTTATATCTGGATATCAAATAACTTGCCCAGAGGAAATAATTGATGATATAATAAATGCAGGTGGAGACTATACAAATATTGGCAATTGTGTAGACAAGAATTTAGTCAGTGCTAAAATACCAGGTAATTTGCCACAATTTATGAATAATATATTTGAATTTTTGAGCAATGGAAATAAGTAAAGGAAGAAATTTGATTTATGGAAAAATTATGTTATAGTGTTGACTATGTAAATAGAAGTTTAACTGAATTTATTAATTTATTAAAAAAATTTCAGATTAATTGTATTATAGATATAAGAGAAAAGAATTATAATTTGGAAAAGGTATATTTTTCATTTGAAAGAGAAAATATAAAGAAAAGTCTTAATGGAATTGGTATTTATTATATAGATATGAATAAAGAATTTAGTTTAAAATGTGGTAAATATAGTTTTGAGGATATTGTAAGTAGTGATGATTATAAAATGGGAATTGAAAGGATTATTGCAGGTATAAACAAAGGATATAAAATAGCATTATTATGTGAGGAAAATACTGAGGCGATTTCTAGTAAATCCAATTTTGTTGCTTATGGACTTAAGAAAAAGAATGTATTATTGGAACATATTATTGATGAAGAAAATGTGAAATCTCAAAGAGAAATTGAAGAAGCTTTGCTAGGAGTGTATAAAATCAAACTCATTAAAAAAGTAGCAGAATTATCAATTAAAAATATAATGAAAGATATTGATTTAGAGATGGATGAATCAGATTTTAAAGCAGAAATGGTAGAAGAAATCTATAAAATTAATTATAGTCAGATTATAGAGGAATTCTTTCAGATGCCTTAGCAAAACTAGCATACTCATTACGGGTATGCTAGTTTAAGGTGTCTGAAAATTTAATGTAGAGGTTGTGGTTTATTTGGGGTTTCCTATTAAATTTATACATGCAGCGGACATTCATTTAGGCAGCATGTTAAATGTTAGTAATGAAGCTATCACTAAAGAATTTAATATATTTAAAGATGGAGTGTACAAGGCATTTGAAAAGATAATTGATTATGCAATTACTTACGATGTAAATTTTTTGCTTATAAGTGGCGATTTGTATGATAAAGATTGTATTTCAATACGAGCTAATAATTTTTTTATAAATCAATGTGACAGGCTTTTAAAAGAGGATATAAAAGTTTTTGTAATTTCAGGTAATCATGATCCGTTTATAAATAAAAAAGAATTATTCGAAATTCCTTCTAATGTGTTTATCTGTGAAAGTGAAAGCGTAAGTGAATTTGAAGTTAGAAATGAAAAATTAGATGTAATAGCCAGAATATGCGGCGAATCATATAGGGGGAAAGCGGATAGTAGGAAAATGTATAGTCAATATAATCTGCCTAAGGACGGCATATTTAATATCGGAATGTTGCATACAGAACTTAATTCAAAAAGCTTAAACTATGTGCCCTGTACACTGGATAATTTAAAATCAAATGAAAAAATTGATTATTGGGCACTTGGACATAT
>Ga0255360_1000122_pt1 | contig 22412 bp, 20 predicted proteins | sample GFST50metaG_FD_186004 | JGI IMG/M metagenome (GOLD analysis project Ga0255360, IMG submission 186004) | Peat soil microbial communities from Stordalen Mire, Sweden - G.F.S.T50 | ecosystem: Environmental > Terrestrial > Soil > Wetlands > Peat | place: Sweden: Norrbotten County, Stordalen Mire... | reverse complement strand
GTTTACTTAATTCTTATACTCTGTTTAATTTTCAAAGATCACTGTGCTGTCATCTGACAGCTTTTATACTATATCACAGTTTCAAACTCTTTGTCAACATATTTTTTTATGTTAATTTGTTGTTTGTCACTTGCGACGTGTTTTATAATATCATAATTATAAATACACTTTTACTACTTATTACTCATGTGTTTAGATTAAATCCTTTATTCTTTGTTTTGTTTTAATTTTCATCCATTACCTATCATTGATACACTAGGTTCTGTATATATGTTATTATTTCCTATTATAATATAAAATATTCAAAATTTAATATATTTATATTTAAAAGCATTAATAATATTTAACCTAGAAGCTTTAACTTCTAGGTCTATACACGCTAAAACCGTTATCCCTTTTATCTTTTATCTATTACCTCTTAACTATTAACTATTAACTCTTACTTCTTACCTCATAACTAACTTTGTATCTAAAACTACTCGCTTTCTAATGCTTATACCATTTTTAATTAAATCCAATATTTCTAACGCAGCACGATGACCCACCTCTTCTATGCCAAGATCAATTGAAGGGAATCTAGGATAAGTTATTTCTGTAATTATAGTGTTATCACAGCCTATTACACATAACTCATCAGGAATTTTTATTTTTAATCGTCGACAGCAATTTATAATCCCAACTACCATAAGATCATTACATGCAAAAATTGCTGTTGGTGGATCTTCTCCTTCTAGAACATGAGAAATTTCTTTTTCTACAGCATCAATAACATCTATACTATTGCTTTCGCTGACTCTTATAATATTTTCATACTCAAGCGAATTTTCCTTTATTAATTGTTTATAAAGCTTTTCTCTTACATCAAACGATATACTTTTTAAGCCTCTAATAAACGCTATCTTCTTATGATCATGGTTAATAAAATAATTAAAGGCTTCTCTAAAGCCCACCTCTTCGTCATAACATACTACATTACATTTATAATCCTCCGATAGAGATTTTACAATTATAAGAGGTATATCCTCAGAAATTTTATTATAAAAATAACTTTTTAAGTTTTCTTCTGCTGGATCTATTACAATAATTCCATCCACCTGCCTTTGCAAAAGTTTATCAACTAAATTTTTTTCTTCCTTATAACTTCCTACCGTATTGCAAAGATTAATACTGTATCCTGCTTTTTTAATGTGCTTCTCTATATGCTCCACAATAGTTGTAAAAAACATGTTTGTTAAACCAGGAACGAGAATACCTATAACTGATGTTTTTTTGTTTATAAGGCTCCTTGCCATTTGATTTGGCCTGAAATTTAATTTTTTAATGGCTTTTTGTACCTTTTCTTTTGTTTCCTGTTTAACTGGATAATTATCATTCATTACTCTTGATACGGTGGTTATAGACACTCCGGCTTCTTTTGCTACATCATTAATCGTCGGCATTTTTTCACCTACTTAAGAAAACATTTTCTTTTTCTATAATATTATCAAATTAAGATTTTAATTTCAATTGTTACAATTCATAATATATGGCTAATTTTTTTTGCAAATCTCCATTTAATCAATAATATATTGATTACTTTCCAAAGTATAGTATAATGAATGTTAGAAAAGGTTTTCCAACCTATAATTTAACATAGAGGTGATATTACAATGGTTAATAAATATAAACCAATTAGTGAAAAACTTCCACATCTTATTCATGGTGGAGATTATAATCCAGATCAATGGTTAAAGCATCCAGAAATTTTAGAAGAAGATATTCGCTTGATGAAGCTCTCAAAGTGCAACGTAATGACTATGGGCATTTTTTCTTGGGTAACTCTTGAACCAGAGGAAGGTAACTTTAATTTTCAGTGGCTTGATGAAATAATGAACAAGCTTTATGAAAATGGTATACATGTATTATTATCTACTCCAACTGGCGCAAGACCTGCATGGATGTCATATAAATACCCTGAAGTATTAAGAGTTAACTCTAATGGCATAAGAAATCTTCATGGTGCACGTCATAATCACTGCTACACCTCTCCCGTATATAGAGAAAAGACAAAAATAATAAACAGTAAACTTGCTGAAAGATATTCTAATCATCCTGCAGTAATTGGCTGGCATATTAGTAATGAATATAGTGGAGACTGTCACTGTCCTTATTGCCAAGATGCCTTTAGAAATTGGCTTAAGAACAAATATAAAACTTTGGATAATTTAAATGAAGCTTGGTGGTCTACTTTTTGGAGCCATACTTATACAGATTGGGCACAAGTTGAATCCCCTACACCTCGTGGTGAAAATGGATTACATGGTTTAAATTTAGATTGGAAGAGGTTTGCTACATATCAAACTGTAGATTTTATGAAATGCGAAATTAAGCCCCTAAAAGAATTAAATCCTAACCTCCCAGTTACTACTAATTTTATGGGAACTTTCTTTGGTCTAGATTATTGGCAATTTGCAAATGAATTAGATATGATTTCCTGGGACAACTACCCTGGTTGGCACAACGAAAATGATGACGTAACTATGGCAGCACATACATCTATGGTTCATGACGTAATGAGATCAATGAAAGGTGGAAAACCCTTTATGCTTATGGAAAGTACACCAAGTACAACAAACTGGCAACAAATAAGCAAATTAAAAAAGCCAGGAATGCACTTGTTGTCTTCACTACAGGCTGTAGCTCATGGATCAGACACTGTTCAGTATTTTCAATGGAGAAAGAGCAGAGGTTCCAGCGAAAAATTTCACGGTGCAGTATTAGACCACTGTGGACATGAAAATACGAGAGTATTTAGGGATGTTACAGATGTTGGCAATACTTTAAATCAATTAGATGAAATTGTAGGAACGTCCGTTGAACCTGACGTAGCAATAATATTTGATTGGGAAAACTGGTGGGCAATAGATGATGCACAAGGTCCAAGAAATTGTGGTATTAAATATTGGGAAACAGTGGCTCAGCAATATAAATCTTTTTGGAAAAAAGGTGTGCCTGTTGATGTTATAAACATGGACTGTGATTTTTCAAAATACAAGCTTGTTGTAGCACCTATGCTTTACATGGTAAGACCAAATGTTGGAGAAAGACTTGAAAGTTTCGTTAAAAATGGCGGTACATTAGTGTCAACTTATTGGTCAGGCATAGTGAATGACACTGATTTATGCTTTCTTGGAGGCTTCCCTGGTCCATTAAGAAAGGTTCTAGGAATATGGTCTGAAGAAATAGACGCTCTTTCAGATGAGCAGTATAATAGTATAATTTTCAATAATTCCAATGAGCTTAAGCTTGAAGGTGAATTCAAATCTATAGAACTTTGTGATTTGATACATACAGAAACCGCTGTAACTCTTGCAGTTTATGGTCATGATTTTTATAAAGGTAGACCTGCTGTAACTGTAAACAATTTTGGAGAAGGAAAAGCTTACTACCTTGCTTCAAGAACTAAAGAAGATTTTAATGATGCTTTTTATAATTCTCTAATTGATGGTTTAGCCTTAAAGCGTGCTATTAACGCAACTTTACCTTATGGCGTGACTGCACAGGTAAGAACTAATGGGGAAGACAGCTATATATTCTTGATGAATTTTAGTGAAGATGAAAAGACAGTTGAAGTTGATAATTGTACTTATTATGACTTTCTTTCAAAAGAAAAAATTGATAAAACTGTTACATTAGCTCCATATGGTCTTATCATATTGAAAAAATAATAACTATATTAAAATAGGTTGTGTGTGTAATAAGAAACTATTACACACACAATTTTTTAAATTTATATATACCTCCGTGTACTTCATGGCACACAGTATTACTAACCTTTACGCCATTACAGAAGACTGTATCATTATGGAAAATATGAGGAAGGTATACTTTAGCAATTGTATTTGCTGGAATAGCTACTTCCATCACTAATTTATCAGGTAAAAGTTCAGCGTTTACATATATCTCACCGGTTATAGCCTTGTATTTGCATTTCACTGAGGTAAGTCCTCCAGGAAAATGTGGTGCAATCCTAATATTTTTATATCCATCATCTGAAGAAATTCCACCTATCTCAGAATAAAACCATTCCATAATGTGTCCCATCATATCATGATTTCTGCTCCTTGCATCATCTCTCCAATACTCAGGCAACGTAGTTTCGCCCTGGTTTACGAACCGAATATAGCTTGGATGTTCTTTCTGCATAATCATGTCATGAATAATATCGTGCCGTTCATATTTTGAAAGGGTTGAAAATATATATCGAATCCCTATTTCCCCAGAAATAAATTGATGATTTTTTACAGATTCAAAAAATGACTCTTTAACACTTTCTATCTTATCTTCTGGAACCATGTTAAAATAAAGAGGAATCGCTTGATTTGCTTGCCTGACACTAATATGTGATGGCACATCATAAGCTTTATAACACCAATGACCCGTATCACTATTTTTTACAAGTAAAGCACTATTATAATTTTGTAAAACCTCTGAGGCAACCTTATTGTAATATTCTCTATCCTGCTTACATCCCAAAATTTCCGAGAATTTTACCAAAGTTACTATGTCTGCATAGAAAAATGCAGTTTCTATGTTTTCTCTTGATTCACTGTAATCTCCATAGATACCCCAGTCTCCTAAGCCGTGGCATAGAAATCGTTCTTCTCCCTGCTTATTATATATTTCATTGTAACGATTATATTTATCCATTAAATAATCTACATATTTCTTTGCAGAGATATAATTTTGCTCAATTACTTTTTTATTTCCATAAAATCTGTACTGCTGTAAAACTGCCAGAAGAACTGAACTTCCCCACGGAACAATGTCCCAAAAGCTTCCATCCCCAAAATCCTGCAGAAACTTTGCATAGCGCGGTGCAATAGAAGGTATAAGTCCTTGTCCATATTCGTGTGCATGTTCACTTACATCTATATCATATTCATCTTCACCATACTGCGCCTCTCTAACATCACGAGCAATTTTATTCCATAAAGTATCAACGTTTTTGTTATACATAACAGATGGCGCCATCAAATGTGAAGTTTCTAACCATCCTAATTTTTCTACTGTAGGACAATCTGTGTGAACATGATTCAGATTACTTTCAATAGCTTTTAAAATTATTTGAAATATATCTTCATATCTCTTATCAGAACAGGAAAAAGTCCCTGCATCTTCCGCAGATGAAGTGATGAAATGTCCTTTAACATCAACAATATAAGGCTTGCTTGTATCATGTTCATTTCGGGTTGCTCCTTCAATCTGAACCCAACGTCCAGCAGCGTAAGAAAAGCTTGGTTTCCATCTTTCCACTTCTCCTGTACCCTTTAATGTATAGCTTGACCAAGTATCTGCACTTTTATCTATTTTTCCTTCTGATGTAAGTTTTTCTACAGGAATAATTTTTATCTTGCTTCCTTTTTTCCCTTTTACAAATACTTCAAAGAGGCCTGACATATTTTGTCCTAAATCAAAAATGTATTTTCCTTGTTCGGGCTCAGTAATTTTTACAGTATCATAAATTTTTTTGATAAACACAGGAGGATGAGCCTGTGCAGTGAGTTCTCCCTTTGGCCTTTCATTTTCATCCAATACCCTAGCGTAAATAGCCTCATCTGTTTGAAACAAACTGTTAACATCTTTAAATCTGCTACCATCAAACTCCTCAGATCCATATACATTAGAAAGAGTAGTTGAACTTTGTAAGGTTTTCCAACTTCCATCCGTAATAATAACTTCTTCTTCTCCATCAACGTATTTTATGTATAACTGTGCTATAAGAGGTAATTCAGTTCCAAAAGCCTCATACCCACTATTAAAAGTATAAAAATGCCTGTTTTCTGAGGCATCTCCAATATACCACCCATTGGCAACCTCAATGCAAATTTTATTGTTTTGTTTAGTTAAGTAATTTGCTACGTCAAAAGTAACATATTGTACCTGCTTATTGTAATCAGTCCACCCTGGGTCCAATTCATGATTTCCAACTTTTTTACCATTTATCAATAATTTGAACTGACCTAAACCTGATACAGACATATACGCTTGCGATACATCTTTGTGAATACCAATTTCTTTTAAACTATAGAAAGGTTTCGTAGTTCCATTAGAAATCCATAAAGCTTTCCAGTCATTTTCATTAAAAATACCGGTAACAAATTCTGAAACATTACTCCAATGTAAACTATCCTTTTCATCCCACGCACATACCCTATAATAATACTTTGTATGGCTTTTTAAAATAACGTTTGCCTCAATGTTATTTTGTTTATCTGAAATAATTTTGCCACTATTATATATTTTGCCAAATTGTTTAATTACATCCTCCCTATGGTCAGATATTACTATTCTATATGCTGATTGAAAAAAAGTATCCTTCCCATTATCTAATTGCCACATAAAAATCGGATTACGATCTATACCTATCTGTTCATAAAAATTTTGTATCTTTAAATTTATTATTTCCATATAGCTCCCCATCTCACTGCCGCCGCTGCAACGCAATTTAAAACTTGATTCCTCATACAAAAAACTTTGCAACCCTTATAAAGAAAGACTTGCAAAGTTTGAAGCTTACACATGCTATTTAAAAATCATAGTACCATTTTAAATACAATAAGAAATATTACACCTGGTACTCCAAAAAAACCTGCTATTAATGAAGTTACTACATTTATGCCAATTACTACTCCAAAATGTGATCCAACCAAATTTACTAAAAATAAAAGTATAGTTCCCAGTACAGCGTTTATAATTAATTTAATTAATATCTTAAGTGGCCATGCTAATAATCTAACTACAATAAACAATCCAATTACTGCCACAAGAAAACCAACGTATTCCATTTAATTATCCCCCCTACTTATAAGTGATCTGAAAAATAACAAGTCAAAATGCCTGGACTAATCTACATTCTCTTTATCTATGCTAGTATTAAATCCACTAACTTTTATTTTAAGCATTCTAGCTTGACTAATAAGATATGCATACTTTGATTTAGCCGCTGCTTCCTTATAAATAGCGTAGTCAATAAGTACCGGTTCGTTTACTGTTTCAAAATAATCACTGCACGCTTGTAATTCTTTTCTAGCTTCTTCTATTGCTGCAATTATAGTCTCCTTATATTCTTCATACCCTATGTCATTTTCAGTAAGTTTAATGTCTCTTTTTGTGGTCATTAAAAAAAACCTCCCATTTCATATCTCCTTACAATTATAGACATGAAATGGGACAAATATTCCTTATATTTCTTTTCTACCTTCAAGGGCTTTTGATAAAGTCACCTCATCTGCATATTCAAGTTCCCCGCCTACAGGTATTCCGTGGGCGATTCTAGTAACCTTAATACCTAGAGGTTTAAGTAATTTTGATATATACATAGCCGTAGCTTCACCATCCACATTTGGATTAGTTGCAACTATTATTTCTTTTATATCATCCTTAGTCCTACTGATAAGTTCTCTAAGTCTTATAGCATCTGGTCCTTTACCAGACATAGGTGATATTACGCCATGAAGCACATGATAAACTCCATTATATTCTCTAACCCTTTCAATTGCCATAATGTCCTTAGGTTCTTCAACAACACAAATCGTTTCTTTGTCTCTGCTTGGGTTTGAACAAATTGCACAAGGGTCAGAATCCGTAAAATTGCCGCATACTGAACAATATTTAATGGTTCCTCTTGCTTTTACAAGCGCATTTGCAAACTCCTCAACTTCCTCTTTAGGTAAATTCAGTACATAAAGTGTTAATCTTTGTGCTGTTTTATACCCTATACCTGGAAGCTTAGCAAACTCTTCAATTAATTTTTCTATTGCAACTGGATAAAAATCCAAAATATTCACCTCAATTATTATTGGGTAAAAGCTTAATTTTACCTTTTGTTAAAACATTCCAGGTATGTTCATTCCACCTGTCATTTTCTTCATGCCGTCTGATGAGTCCTCTTCCGCTTTCTTTAAAGCTTCATTACATGCTGACATTATTAAATCTTGAAGCATTTCAACATCATCTGGGTCAACCACTTCTGGATCTATCTTCATGTCAACTAATTGCTTTTTACCATTTACAGTAGCCTTAACAGTGCCACCACCAACACTAGCCTCATAACTTTTGTTTTCAAGATCTTTTTGCATATCTTCCATTTGTTTTTGGAATTTTTGTGCCTGCTTTAATAAGTTGTTCATATTTCCTCCGCCCATTCCTGGGAATCCACCTTTTGCCATATATAAAACCTCCTAAAATATTTTCAAATTAAATTTTATCATCTACCTATTTTACCATTTATAGTGTCATTCATCAATAATATCAACAATTTCTTCACCAAATGTTTGCTTTAACATATCCTCTTGTGAAATATCTGTCTCTTCATTACTTTCTACAATATACTTTATTTTAACTTTTTCCTTAAGCATCTCTGAGAAAATTTCCTCTACCTTCTTATTATTTTCCTGTCTTTGAAGGTTTTGCTTACTAAAATTATAATTCTTTTCAAACCTTATTTCTATTATACTCCCCTTACATGATATTGGTTCACCATTAGTAAGATGTGCTCCTAACACTCTAAGTCTTCTTGCCTTAAAAGTTTCAATTATATCCCGCCAAACTTTTTTAACATCTTCGATGGTTATTTTAGAATCATTATTAATAAACTCTTGCTCTTTCTTTTCTGAAACATCGTCCCTTTTTATTTGTTTAGATATTCCTTTTAACTCTTCTTTAACATTTCCCAAAGTACTTTCCTTGTTTAAATTAAATTCTCGATTTTTTATAATTTTTTCCACTTTGTTTAATCTTGCTAGTATGACTTCATTAGATGTATCATATTCATTTTTACACATTTTTATAATTGCTAATTCTAAATATATCCTACTTTGTTTACTCCATTTTGACTGTTCTTCTGTTTCTTGAAGTATTCTTATGCATCTCATTATTTCTTCTATTCTTATCTTATTAGATTGCTCTTTTAATATTTTAATGTTTTCCTCTGACATGTCTATGATTTCCTCTGGATTTTTGCTTACCTTTGCCATCATGAGATTTCGCATATGAACTATAAAATCTTTAATGAATATATTTATATCTTTACCACTAATCACAACGTCGTCTACTACTTTCATTGCAAATTCAACGTTTTTTTCTATTACTGCATCACTTATTTTAACAAGATAGTCATTTGTTACAAGTCCAAGCATATTTACAACATCATCATATTGAACATTGCCGGCACCTAAAGAAATAGCTTGATCTAAAACACTAATAGCATCTCTCATGGCTCCATCTGATATCCTTGCAATCAAACTAAGACTTTTATCATCAGCCATTACTCCCTGCTTAGTAACAATTTTTCTAAGGAGTTCAAACATATCATCCTTTTTTATTCGTTTAAAGTCAAATCTTTGACACCTAGACAGTATTGTTATAGGAAGCCTTTGTGGATCAGTCGTGGCTAAAATGAATATTACGTTTTTAGGTGGTTCCTCTAAAGTTTTTAAAAATGCATTTACTGCTGCAATAGATAGCATATGTACTTCATCTATAATAAAAACCTTAAATCTACTCTCATGGGGGGGATATTGTACATCATCTATTATATTTCTTATATCCTCAACTCCATTATGTGACGCCGCATCCAATTCCGCAACATCAATAGCTAGACCCGCATTTATATTTTTGCACATCTCGCATTCATTACATGGTTCCCCATCAATAGGATTCAAACAATTTACAGCCTTAGAAAGTATTTTTGCAGTAGAAGTCTTCCCAGTACCTCTAGTACCACATAATAAGTATGCATGGGCTATTCTATTATTTTTTACTTGATTTCTTAATGTTATAGTTACATGTTTTTGACCTACAACCTCTTCAAATTTTTTAGGTCTCCATTCCCTATAAAGTGCTTTGTACCCCATCTATTCACCCTCTCCGTACATTACATTTTAGGTATATTTTTGAACGTAATTTTATTATATAACAAAAAAGATGCTAATATAAGCATCTTACAATTTAAATTTATTAAATGTTGTGCACCTTGCTTCGACAATAGCCCATGACCGTTACTTATATAGTTAGCTCAAACCAGGTTTTTCCACGGCACACGGAAGGGTTCACTTACCGCTGCTTCCTTCCGGACCTGACGGGGTTCATGAATTTCCGTTGCGTGGGACCCAGCTCTCAACACCACTTTTATAAGGCAGAACATCACAGACTAAAGCCTACACAAGGAGTTCAACCCTGCTATAGCGGATTGCAGGTTACAAGGCACCGCTGACTCCCCGTCTAGCACAACAAAGTTTTAATGGCGGAGAAAGGGGGATTCGAACCCCCGGTTGAGTTGCCCCAACACACGCTTTCCAGGCGTGCTCCTTAAACCACTCGAACATCTCTCCATAAAACATAGTCGTATCAAGTATTTACAGACACCTACAACTTTTTGTTGTTAAACAAAGGACACGTTGTTGGCGTGTAAATCAATTTACAACGCTTATTTATTATAACAAATGTATTTTTTATATTCAAGTGTTTTTAGAAAGTATTTGTTTACGCTTTTTAATGCTTTTTTCATGATGTCGTATTATATATTGTGTTTCCAATTTTTTTAAATATATTTTTACCATTTATACTTACAATCTTTACATTGCCATGATTTACTAATTTTACCCAAAGCAAAAACTCCGAACATTGCACCAGCTAAGACTTTGTTTCCCATTCCAATTTTTGATACATTAGTTGATTTGCAATTAGGACAAGTTATTTTTTTGTTTTTATTTGGTTGCCCACAATTAGGACATGAATCTGCTTGACTTGATATTTGCTTACCACAAGCACTACATGAAATTAAAGATATATTATTTGTATTTTTATTAAACTTTTTATATTGTTTTTTCTCTCTCTTAACAGGCTTAGCAAAACCATATTTAAGATAATCCTCATATTCATCATTTTCATTATAAACTTTATTTAGCTTATTGCCACACTCACCACAAATAATACTTTTATCTGGTATTTCGCTTCCACAATTTGCACAAATCATTTTTATCCCCCTTATATAAAAACTTAACTATTTATACTCATTATTACAAAATTTTAACACATTTGAGCAAATAGGTAAACACACTCAAAAACAGTATTATAAGTATAACAAAGTACCAGCATTGCTGGTGCTAATAAATCAACGTCTCCCCCCTAAAGAATACAACCGAAAGCATCTACCGTTTATTATGCCTTAGGTAAAATATAATTAATTGACGAAAAACATTGAAATCTGACAACTATATTGGTAAAATATATATGAACCGTGATAATTGTTTATAAACTTCTATTAATTTGTAAATTAAATTTATTTAGGATATTGAAATAACAAGTCAGTATGAAGTTATATTTGACTTGTTATTTTCTTTTGTATTCTTTTAGTAATAGATGGAAAAATCAGAGAAAATTTTGGAGGATTAGATTGTTTATGAGTACGAAAAATAAATTATGGTCTTTAGAATTTATAAAAATATTATTAATTACCTTATGTGTATTTATTGCCTACTATATGCAAATGACAACCTTGCCAATGTATGTACAAGCACTTGGGGGCAACGCAGTAGTTGCAGGACTAATCACAGCTGTTCTTACAATTGCATCTTTAGTTAGCCGTCCTATTATAGGAACAGTTATTGATAAGAACAAAAGAACTCCAGTTCTTATTGCTGGTATTTTATTATTTTCTATTGCTTCATTTTGCTATTCTGTTTTCATATATATTTGGCTCATAGTCATGGTTAGGTGCATTCAGGGTATAGGATTCGCTATATTTTCAACCACTAGTGCTACTATGGTAAGTGATGTTGTAGAAGATGAATTTTTAGCAGAAGGTATAGGGTATTATGGTATCACATCAAGTCTGACACAAGCCATTGCACCTGCTATTGGTTTAACACTAGTGCAAGTGATTGGTTACCGAAAAATGTTTTTTATTGCCACAATCCTAGCAGTTTTGGGAATGATATTAACACATTTTGTCTCTTATGAAAAAGGTATCGAAGTAAAAAAGATGACAAAAGAAACACATACAAAGACAAAATATAATACAAATTTACTTTTACCAGCTTTTGTTATGCTACTTGTAGCATTTGCACAGGGAAGTATTTCAAGTTTCCTGCCTATGTATGCAAAGCTTCAAGGCATATCCAATATTTCTTTGTATTTTACGGTGAATGCAATATTTTTAATCCTTTCCAGATTGGTTGGTGGAAGATTATTAAGGAAAGTAGGTCATACCTTTGTTATTAGTTTAGGAATGATGTCCTTAATAGGTGCCTTACTTTTAATATCCATCTCTACGCATCTTGGCATGTTTATATTGGCAGCAGCTTTTTATGGTTTTGGCTACGGACTTGTTCAGCCCACAATCAATGTGGTTACCATTAATATTGCAGAGAAAAGCCAGAAGGGCATAGCAACTGCAACTTTTTATGCTTCAATAGATGCTGGATATGGAGTGGGCTCTATTTTGTGGGGATTTGTAGCCGCAATTTTGGGATATAAATATATTTATATTTGTGCGGCAATGTTTGTAATGTTAGGCTTTTTAGCTTATCACTTGTTTGTGAAAAAGAAGCTAAAAAGCAAGGAAGCTTAGCTATCCTTGCTTTTTGTCTGCTTACTTTACTTTAATTCACTACACATTTGATTAGACTCATTTTTAAGCTGAGTCACTTCTGTTTCCGGTGCATCTTTTGTTGGATACCAACCCTTCTGCCTCATAGCATCAAAAACTTTATATTGAACATCTTGAACATTTTTAAAATTATTTACTAACGTATTTCTTAAATTTGGACATGATGATTCTGTAATACCTGTACTGTATGAAGATACAACTTGTTTCTCTGTAGCTAATAAATCTTGCATTAAGTCCTTCTCACTAAAATTACCTGTACTTGCCATAATATTATTCCTCCTAATCTACTATTGATGAGATTCTAAGTATGATTTTAAACAATTAAAGTTATTTTTGTGAACAGTACTTGCTTCGTTACATAACTGCTTTAATTGACTATCAGTACAATACTCAGCATATTGGTGAAATTTTTTATTCATAAGTAGCTCATATCCTATTTCGTCCCTAATTACCTTCAAATTATTTGCCTCTATTTGCTTTGATGCTGTAGCGTTCATAACATTTACCCTCCTACTCCTAATAAGTTTTATTTGTTTCTAGGTTATCTTTAGCATTTTTCAACTAAATTATAATGGTAATTTAATCCTGTAAGTAAACAAATTTTGTTATATTTTTATTAATTCATTTATTTTTGTTCAACTATGCTGTAAAATTATAATTAGACTTATTATAAGGAGTGATAAAATGAATCCAGTGGCATTTTCAATATTCGGTCTTAGTATACGTTGGTATGGTATACTGATTGCTTCCGGTATGTTAATTGCAATTATACTTTCCAATTATACATCAAAACTTAGAAATATTAATTATGATGAATTTCTAAATATTATTTTAATATCTTTACCTTTAGCTATAATTGGCGCAAGACTTTATTATGTTATTTTTAGCTTTAAGGATTATATTAATAATCCAATAGACATAATAAATATTAGGCTGGGTGGCCTTGCAATACATGGTGGAGTAATAGTTGGATTACTTACTGCGTTTACATATTGCTATAGAAAAAAATTGAATTTTTTAGACTATGCAGATGTAGCTGCACCCTCAATTATAATTGCTCAGTCCATAGGAAGATGGGGGAATTTTTTTAATCAAGAAGCTCACGGAGGTCCTGTTTCCTATAGTTTTATAAAACATTTCCCTATGTTTATACAAAAAGGTATGTACATTGACGGAACCTATTATCATCCAACTTTTTTATATGAATCGATTTGGGATTTTTGCATATTCTTTGTTTTGCTAGCTATACTAAAAAAGTCAAAACGTACAGGAATAGTAATTGCTAGTTATATAGGCTTATATTCCCTTGGTAGATTTTTTATAGAGGGCCTTAGAACTGACAGTCTTATGCTTGGACCTTTGAAAATTGCTCAAGTTGTTAGTTTACTAGGATTTATTCTTTGGATATGTAGTTTATTATTTCTTTTCAAATGCCTTAGAAAAAAACCTGCAAAAAACAACAGTTGACAATTGAAAATTGAAAGTTAAGGAAGTTTTTCTTCACTATGTTCAGAAAAACTCAACATTAACTTTCAATTTTCCACTCTCAACTGTTTTTTTTAACCATTGGCGGAGGAAAAGGGATTCGAACCCTTGGCGGAGTCTCCCCCGCAGCAGTTTTCGAGGCTGCCACCTTCGACCTCTCGGACATTCCTCCATATGATTTTTACGAAAAATCTGAATTACTATTATCTCTTACCTCTCATCTATTATACGCTGTAGTATTACATCGTGGATATTTATTTATATCCCAATGATGGTCTCTAGACATCTGTGAATCAGAAAGATCAAAATAACTATATGATAAAACCTTTTTACTATTTCTAGTTACTGGGTCGTCAAATGTTGCATCAACTTGGGTATAATTGCCGTTAATATTTACTATGTTCCATGCATGTGATTCGCCATTAGCTGTGCCTTTAATCACATAGCACTGTACCCCAGCCATATTTAAAAGTCTAAACATTGCCTTAGAATACCCTTCACATACAGCTCTTCCTAGAACTAGCACACCGTAATCAGTAAATGATTGTTCTGGTAGTGTGCCCCTTACGTAGTTATCATAATCATAGGTAGTATTGTTAACAATATAATCATGAATTGCTAATTCCTTTTGTAAGCTGTTCATATTTGGAGTTATAATTTTAGATATTATCTGCTTTGCCTTTATTTGTGTTGCCGTCCTCATATTTATCATTTCATTCCTAGATAGCTTATACTTAAAATCAATTTTCATTACATATGTGCCTCCATCTGAATATACGGTTCCACTGGCACCCTGAATTCCATAATCAATATCGTAATAATCATCTAAAACCTTATTGATTGTATCTAAATCATAAGTATTTGAATTATAATTATTTATCTTTATTGATACACTATCCTGAAAATTTTCCAAGGCCTTTTTTATTATATTATAATATCCATTGTAGTTATCTACAGTATACTTGTAATTTGCCAGTTCTTCTCTTATTTCTTCCTGACTACTAGCTTTACTTGTATTACTGTCCACCTGAACCTGTTTATTGGGTTGTGTGCTACTACCCTGAACGCTATTTGCTATTTTATTTAAGTCGTTGAAATTTTTTTCATTGCTTGATTTAGAATTTATTTTATTACCATATATAGACTCTGTGTAGCTAAGTAACTTTTTATAATCCCGAACTAGATTGTCTTTGTATGCAATTCCACAAGTAGCCCCTAATATAATAACAAGGATAAAAAATTTCTTTACTGACTTCATAAATTCACCTTCCATTATCTAATTCTCTTAAAGAAATTTGTAATTATGCTACTGCACTCATCAGAATACAACCATTTTACACCAATATTATAATTTAAATGTTCATTTTGAATTAGATTTATACTAGATCCGCAAGCTCCCATTACTGGATCAAACGTTCCAATATATACTCTACTTATTCTAGCTGCAGCTATGGCCGCTGCACACATTGGACAAGGTTCCAAAGTAACATACATTTCACAGCCACTCAATCTCCAATTTTTAATAATGGTTGATGCCTGTCTTATAGCCAGTATCTCCGCATGAGCTGTGCAATCATTCAACTTTTCTTTTTCATTGTGTGCTCTAGACAGTATTTTTCCTTCTTTCACAATAACAGCACCTACGGGAACTTCACCAGCTTCAAATGCCTTTTTTGCTTCAACTATTGCTTCATCTAAAAATCTGTTATCCATTTTATTTCTCCCTATTTATGAATCTATGCTTTATTATATCACAACAATTATATACTAAAATGTAGAATATTAGTGTTTACATATTTTATTTTTAATGCTAAAATACTGTTAACTTTTACAAATATGAGTACAAAAAAGATACTCTTTAGATTATCTAAAAAGAGCAAAAAAAGTGTCAGCACTATTGCTGACACAAATATATATTTAAAAGGGGTAATCTTTATATTATTATATTACCCCTTTTTTATTAAGTTTATATTGAAATATTGTTACTAATTTGCGTTACTCTAAGAATATTTTGTAAACGCCATAATTTCCTTTTAACTGTCTTAAACATTTTCAGCCTTAACTGGCTTTTTTAAAAATGCTAAAATAATACAAGTTACCATTGCTCCAACTAAAATTGATAAAATATAAAGTAGAGGGTTTCCATAAACTAAAGCAACTACAAATATTCCACCATGAGGAACTGGAAGTCCTATATTGAAAAACAGTGCAAGTGCTCCTGCTACTGCAGAACCAATTGCTGTTGCTGGAATTACTCTTGCTGGATCTGCTGCTGCAAAAGGTATCGCCCCTTCTGTTATAAAGCAAGCTCCCATAACATAACAACTAAGACCAGCTTCTCTTTCTTGTTTTGTAAATTTATTTTTAAAGAATGTAGTTGCAAGTGCAATTCCAAGTGGTGCAGACATACCACCAGCCATAACAGCTGCGTGTGGATAATAATTTTTCTGTTGTATCATAGCAAGTCCAAAGGCAAAAGCAGCCTTGTTTATTGGACCACCCATATCTATTGCCATCATTCCACCTAAAACTAAACCAAGCATTACTCTATTAGCTGTTCCCATAGAACCTAACCAATGTTGAAGTCCAAGATTAATTGCCTCAACTGGACCGTCTATACAAATACACATTATTGCACCTGTTATTAGAATACCTAATAACGGATATATAAGCACTGGCTTTAAGCTTTCAAGTGCCTCCGGTAGCTTTGCAAACATCTTTTTAAGAAGTAAAACTACATAACCACCAAGGAAACCTGCAATAAGCCCTCCAAGAAATCCTGCTTTACTTTGATATGCTAGAAATCCACCTACCATTGCAGGTGCAAAACCTGGTCTATCTGCAATACTCATACCTATAAAACCAGCAAGTACTGGAACCATAAGTGCAAATGCGTTGTCCCCGCCAATAGATGATAACAATTTAGATATATAAACTAATTGAGGATTGCTGCTTCTTTCAAAAATAAATGAAAGTGCTATTAATATTCCTCCACCAATAACAAATGGAAGCATGTTTGAAATTCCACTCATAAGGTGCTTATAAAAGCCTACCCTTTCACCACTACCTACGCTAGCCTTTTCACCGCCACCCTCATGCTTATAAATAGGTGCTTGTCCATTAAGAGCTTGATTTATAAGTTCTTCTGGTCTTTTCATTCCTTGAACAACAGGAACTTGAATTACCTTCTTACCATCAAATCTTGCCATTTCAACCTGTTTATCAGCGGCTACAATTATACCTGCTGCTCTTTGTATTTCTTCATCAGTTAATCTATTTTTAACGCCTGTAGAACCATTTGTTTCTACTTTAATGTCTACACCCATCTCTTTAGCTTTATTCTTTAATGAGTCTGCAGCCATATACGTATGAGCTATTCCGGTTGGGCAAGCCGTTACTGCAAGTACCAATCCTTTTGATCCTTCTGTTTCTGCTGCTACTACTACTTCTTCAGAATTCTCTTCTTCTAATTTCTCTTCTTCTTGACTATCAATTAAACTTAAAACTTCTTCCTCTGTTTTAGCTTCAAGCAATTTTGTTTTAAAATCCGGATTCATTAATAGTGTTGATAATCTTGATAATGTTTCTAAATGTGTGTTATTAGCACCCTCACTGGCAGCAATCATAAAGAATATATTTACTGGCTCACCATCTAATGCATCATAATCAAGTCCATTATCAGAACGTCCAAATGCTAACGCTGGAGTTTTTACTGCAGTAGTTTTTGCATGTGGAATTGCTATTCCATCTCCTATACCTGTAGAAAAGTCTGATTCCCTCTTTAATATTGCTTTTTTATATTCTTCTTTGTCATTTAGTCTTCCCGCACTGTCTAATTTATTTACTAGTTCATCAATTACTTCTGCTTTATTACTGGACTTTAAGTCTAAAATTATTGTGTCCTTTTTTAAAAGCTCTGTGATTTTCATACATTTCCTCCCGTGTTAATCTAATATCTCATAATAGATTTACAAATATAGTTAATTGTGATTATATAGAAATATAGTCTACCGAAGCAGTCTATACATTAATCAATCTTAGATACATTTACCTGTGGCAAATAATGATCTACATCTTCCTTTTTGCACAAATCCTTTGAAAAAGCTGTTGCACTTCCTGATGTAGCTCCCCATTTAAATGCTTCAATTAAATCCTTTGTCACAGAATATTTAGCTAAAAATCCTGCAATAACTGAGTCACCTGCTCCCACTGAGTTTTTTACAGTCCCCTTTGCCGGTGTTGCATGGTAAACTCCACTTTCGCATATCAAAAGAGCTCCTTTTTCAGCCATAGATATAATTACGTTTTGAGCACCCATTCCTATAAGTTTTTTAGCATATTTTATAATCTCATCTCTGTCTGTAAGTTCTTTGCTAAAAATCTCGCCCAATTCATGGTTATTTGGCTTTATCAAAAATGGCTTGTTCTTAAGTGTCGCCACTAATGCATCACCAGTTGTATCTACTACAACTTTTACACCTTTAGATTCACACTTCTGTTGAAGAACAGCATATATATCACTTTGAACAGATTTTTGAACATTCCCAGCTAATACAAGGTAATCCTCTGAAGTAAGACTTTCTATAATCTTAAACAATTTATTTAAATCTTCTTCTTTGATTATTGGACCTGATCCATTTATTTCTGTTTCTTCTTTTGACTTAAGCTTAACGTTTATTCTAGTGTCTCCGCTTGCTTCAATGAAATTAGTATTTACACCTTGACTCTCTAAGGAATCAACTATAAATTTTCCAGTAAACCCGCCAATAAAGCCCAACGCTTTACTTTTTACTCCTAGATTATTTAAAACTCTTGATACATTTATTCCTTTTCCACCAGCAAATTTTTCTTCGCTAGCTACCCTGTTAACTACTCCAGATTTAAAATCATCAACATTTATAACATAATCTATGGCCGGGTTAAAAGTTACAGTATATATCATCTTTTTCTCACAACCTTATCTATTTTTTTATTTCTATATAAACATAATAATATAATTTCAATCACAAAACAACATATATAATCATATTCAACCAAATTATTTTTTATACTTTGCAATTTTAGCTCACTTTTAATCATATACAAACAAAAAGCATCAAGCAATTTAAAAATCACTTGATGCTTTGAAATTAATATTTCTTACCTTTGAACACTACCAGAAGTATTTCCACCTGCAACTGCCATTATTTCACTCTCAGTGCAAAGATTAAAATCTCCTTCAACAGTATGCTTTAAAACAGAAGCTGCTGTAGCAAATTCCAGAGCCTCCGCGCTGTCTGCTTTGTTAACTAATTTATAAATCAATGCTGCTGCAAATGCATCCCCTGCACCAATTCTGTCCTCAATTGTAAAATCATATTTTTTAGATTGATATAATTCTTTTCCGTCATACATAAGAGCGCACATTGCATTATGTGTTGCTGAATAGTTTTCTCTTAAGGTAGTTACAACATATTTTATATTAAATCTTTTTTGCATATTTGAAAATATGTTTTTAAAATTTTCAAGATTCACTCCTTGTTTTGCAAAATCAGCAATAGAATACTTTTTATCTTCTTCACTGTTTATCCATCCGAAGCAAACATCTACGTCCTTTACTATTTTAACCATAAATTTTTCAAAATCAGCATAATCCCAAAGTTTGTTTCTATAGTTTAAATCCACACTAATGCGTATTCCCTTTTTCTTTGCATGTTCAGTAGCCTTTTCAACTAGAGCTATACATTTTTCTCCAAGGGCAGGAGTGATACCTGAAAGATGGAACCAATCTGCATCCTTAAAAACTTCATCAAAATCTATTTCATCCACATTTATACCACATATTGCTGAATTTTTTCTATCATATACTACCTTTGAAGATCTTACTGAGGTACCTTTTTCTAAGAAGTATATTCCTATTCTCTCTCCACCTCTAATGATATAATCTGTCTTTACACCGTAACCTCTTAAAAAATCTACTGCACTTTGTCCAATTTCATTTTCAGGTAATCTAGTTAAAAAATAAGAGTCCATACCCATATTGGCCAAAAACACTGCTACATTTACTTCTGCTCCCCCATATATTGCGTCAAAAGACTTAGCCTGTGTAAATCTGCTATAACCTGGTGTTGTAAGTCTTAACAATAGTTCACCAACTGTGACTATTTTCTTTGCCATTCTAATTCCTCCTTAAGGCATATGACAAAATTGAATCTGCCTTAATATCACTTTCTAGCTTCCTTTACTTTTGCAACAAATTTCTTTGCTGTTTCTGTTATTTCTGCATAGTTTCCAGTTGCAGCTCCCCCTGTAAGCTTTCCCCCTACACCAACAGCTATGCAACCATTTTTAATCCATTGATCTACATTTTCAATGCTAACTCCACCAGTTGGCATTATTGGAACTTGTGGCAATGGTGCTTTTATATCCTTTATAAAGCTTGGGCCAAATGCACTTCCTGGAAATAATTTAATTACATCTGTGCCCGCTTCCATAGCTCTTATCATTTCAGTTATTGTCATACAACCAGCCATATATGGGATTTGATATCTGTTACAAAGTTTAGCAGTTTCTAAATCAAAGCCTGGGCTTACTATATATTGTGCTCCTGCAAGTATAGCAATTCTAGCTGTTTCACTATCAAGAACAGTTCCAGCTCCAACTATTAATTCTTTTTTTGAAAATTTACTCTTTAAAGAAGTTATTACCTTATCTGCACCTGGTACTGTAAATGTAACTTCTATAGCAGGTATTCCGCCTTCTATGCAAGCCTTTGAAATTCTTTCTGCAACTTCTTCATTTTCTGCTCTTACTACTGCAACCACTCCAACTTCTTCAATTCTACTTAATGTGTTTAACTTTTCAATCATATGGCAATCCCCCTAAAATATTGAAATCTATTTTATCAAAAACTTATCATTTTTTCTTATATGTTTCATTATACAAAACTGAGTTTCATTAATCAAAACGTATTTGTGCTTTATTTTATATTTATTCCCTAAATATCATCGTCTAATTGAACATTTCTCCAAATTTCTAACAAAATTAAAGGAACCTAATTACCTATCCTCTGTAGCCAAGTTCCCTTGATATTTTACCTGCATATTCGATTATAAGCTTTGAAAATTCCTCTACTTTATCCTCTTTAAAGCTTATTATGGAGCCTGAAATACTGATTGCACCACAAACTTCCCCTTTATAATCTAGTATTGAAGCCGCTGTGCATCTTATTCCAATTTCATTTTCCTGTTCATCTATTGCATATCCTTTTTCTTTTACTGTACTAAGTACTTCTTTAAACTTATCAAAATCAGTTATAGTATATTCTGTTAACTTATCAATGTGGCTATTTTTCCAAATAGATAAGACTTCTTCCTCTGACATATGAGCAAGCATTGATTTTCCAACTGCAGTGCAATATACTTGACTTCTTTTGCCTATTCTTGAATACATTCTTATTGGATTCTGAGATTCAACCTTCGCTATATACACAATTTCTGTGCCTTCCCTAACTACTAAATGTATTACTTCATTTGTTTTTTCCATTAATTCCTGTAGCAGAGGTCTAGCCGCTGTTACTATATTCATTTTTTCAACTTTTTTACTGCCAATTTCAAACAATTTTAAGGTTAATTTGTATTTGTTTGTCTCCTCATTTTGATGCACATAGCCTTTCACCATTAATGTATATAAAAGTCTATGCACTGTGCTCTTATGAAGCGCCACTTTTTCACTTATTTCTGTTAAGCCCAATCCATCTTCATATTCTGATAAAACTTCAATAATTGATAATGTCCTTTCCACAGATTGTACGACTTCCTGCATTTAAATACTTCCCTTCTTGCTATTATGTATACTAAATTATAGTTTGTTTTCATTACAATTACAATAAAAAATAGCATTGGCTATTTTACCAATGCGTATAAAATATATGAGTTATCACGGAAAGTAATGTATAAAACTTAATTTTTTTCAAACAATTAAAAAACTATAGAATTTAGGATTAGAGCTTATTTTTATATAAAAATGAGCATAGCAAACAAACCTACATTATGTAAGTTTTTGAAAAATATTAAATTGCTTATATTTTTATTCTAATAAATTTAGAATATTAAAACCAAAAGCCTTAATTTGGGCATCAAGATGAATATTGATGCCAGAAATCATGGTCAATCGAGTAGGAGGTGAATAATTATTTTATTCACCGACCTCTCACACCACCGTGCGTACCGTTCGGTACACGGCGGTTCAATAGAAATTAATGTTTTAATAAATATATTTCTAACATAGATATTAA